>BBPE01000228.1_pt2 | contig 41680 bp, 35 predicted proteins | sample 1344301 | NCBI WGS metagenome assembly BBPE01 (sample SAMD00019089, study PRJDB2971) | groundwater metagenome | isolation source: The Cedars highly-alkaline
CGGCTGATCGGCGGCTTCCGCCGCCAGCCGAGCGCCCGCTGACCCCCTTCCGCCAGGCCACGCCCGCAGGAGCTGCCCCATGTACCTGACGCAGATCGAAATCCCCGGCACCGACGCACCCGCCCTGCTTGCCGCAGCCGAGGCCGCCGCGCGCGCCATCCCGCCCGCCTTCCCGCTGTCGGCAACCGTGGCGGTGAATCCCTTCCTGGGCCAGGCCGACGATGATCTCGCCACTGCGGCCGCCCGGCTCGGCCGGGTCGCCGGCGCCAGGCTCACCCGTCCGCGCGCCGTGATCGCCGAGGAAGTCCGCGCCGGCCGCATCACGGAAGCCGACCTCGAAGCTGCACTTGCGGCGAGCAGCGCGGCGCTGAAACCAGACGGCCTCTCCAGGCTGAAGGAAGCGCTCGGCACCGGGCCGCCAGCGCCGCAGGCCCTCCCGACCGTCGCGGAGCTTGCCTTGGACATCGACGGAACCGACTGGCCGGCCGTCATCGCCCGCTGCTTCGGGCTGTGGGCCGCCGGCCACTTCGATCGCGGCCAGGCGCTCTGGTCGCCGACGCCCGGCCGCCCGGCCTTTGCCGCCTGGCGCGACTGGGCCTCGCACGACCTGACGCCAGAGATTGCCGGCCTGTCCGGCTTTTGCAGCCATGTCGCCTCGGCCCCCGACACGCCCGAGCGGGCGATCCTGCGCGCGGCCGACCGGCTGGGCATCACGGCCGCATCGGCGCAGGGCGTGTTCCACCGCCTGCTGGTGGACCTTGGCGGCTGGGCCATGCATGCGCGCTGGCTGCTGTGGGAAGCCGAGCCGAAGGGCGGCACCGACCCCAGCATCACAGACCTTCTGGCAATCCGGCTGCTGTTCGAGGAGGCGCTGATCGGCCATGTGCCGCAAGTGGCGGTCGGCTGGGCCGATACGGTCGCGGCCCACGCCGCACCGCTGCAGCCGACCGCAGACCATGTGATCGATGCGATCCTGCAGGAAGCCGCCGAACGCGCCCACCAGCGCCGGCTGATCGCGGCACTCGGCGCGCCTGCTGCGCCTGCCGTGCCTGCCCGGCCGGCATTGCAGGCCGCCTTTTGCATCGATGTCCGCTCGGAGGTCTTCCGCCGCGCGCTCGAATCGCTCGACAGCCGCACCGAGACCATCGGTTTTGCGGGCTTCTTCGGCCTGCCCATCGCGCACCGGCCGCACGGCACCGACGAAGTGCAGGCGCACCTGCCCGTGCTGCTGAGCCCCGGCATGACATCGACTTCGCACACCGCTCCTGCCGACGAGCAGGCGGCGCGCATCCGCGCCCGCAGCACACGCGCCTGGAGCCGCTTCCGCCAGGCCGCCGTTTCCTCCTTCGCCTTCGTCGAGGCCGCCGGCCCCGCCTATGCCTGGAAGCTGGTGAAGGACAGCTTCGGGGTCGGCAACGGCACCCCCGTGGCAGAGCCGAAGCCGATGTTCGAAGGGCTGACCGCCGAGACAAGGGCCGCAACCGCGGCTTCCGTGCTGAAGGCAATGAGCCTGACGACAGGGCTTGCCCCACTGGTGGTGCTGCTGGGCCATGGCGCCGGGATGACCAACAACCCGCACAAGAGCGCCTATCAGTGCGGCGCCTGCGGCGGGCATGACGGCGAGGTGTCGGCCCGGCTGCTCGCCCAGCTGCTGAACGATCCCGACACCCGCGCCGGCCTGCCGGCGCACGGCGTGCAGGTGCCCGACGACACCTTCTTCCTGGGCGGCCTGCACGACACCACCGCAGATGCCATCCACCTCTACGAGGATGTGGCCGTCGGCGCCCATGCCGGCGCCATCGCCGAGGCCCGCGCGCTGTTCGCCCGCGCCGGCGCGCTTGCCCGGATGGAGCGCGCCGCACGGCTGCCCGGCGCCACTGCAGACAGCATCGCCGCGCGCGCCGCCAACTGGGCCGAGATCCGCCCCGAATGGGGCCTCGCCGGGTGCGCGGCCTTCATCGCCGCGCCGCGCCGCGTGACCGCCCGCGCCGATCTTGCCGGCCGGGCCTTCCTGCACGATTACGACTGGCAGGCAGACGAAGGCTTCGGCACGCTGGAGCTGATCCTGACGGCACCCGTTGTCGTCGCAAGCTGGATCAGCCTGCAATATTACGGCTCGGCCGTGGCGCCCGACCAGTTCGGCGGCGGAAACAAGCTGCTGCACAATGTGGTCGGCGGGATCGGCGTGGTGGAGGGCAATGGCGGGATGCTGCGCGCCGGACTGCCGTGGCAGACGGTGCACGACGGCAAAAGGCTGGTGCACGAGCCGCTCCGCCTGTCGGTGATGGTGGAAGCCCCGCGCGACGCGATCCTTGCCATCCTCGAAAAGCACGCGGGCGTCCGCACCCTGTTCGAGCGCGGATGGCTGCACCTTTTCGTGCTGGAAGCGGGCCGTGTCGCGGCGCGCTACCGGCCGGGGCCCAGCTGGGAAAGCGTCTAGTTCAAAAGCGCGGCGATGCGCTGCAACACCAGCGGCAGCTGGTCGTTGCCGAAGTACAGGAAGCGATCGGCCACGAAGAAGGTGGGCGAGCCGAAGGCCCCGCGCGCGATCGCCTCGTCGGTGTTTGCGCGCAGGCGATCCTTCGCCTGCCGGCCGCCGGCCTCGGCCAGAAGCGCTGCTCCGTCGAATCCGCATTCGTCGGCGATGCTCTCCAGCACGGCGGGGTCGTCGATGTTGCGCTGGTCGGTGAAATAGGCCTCGAAGGCGGCCTCGGCAAAGCGCACCAGCAGCGCCTGGTCGTCGGCAAGGGCCGAACAGACGCGCATGGCGTGCACGGATTTCGCCGGGTGGTGGACCGACGGAAAGTTCATCGCAACGCCGGCAAGCTCGGCCCATTCCCCCAGCCAATGGACGCTCAGCCGGAGCTTCGGATCGTCGGGGTTGGCCCGCGCGGCATAGACACTCCGGTTCACGGCATTGAACACGCCGCCCACTAGGAAGGGCCGCCAGCGCAGTTCCACGTCCAGCCCCTCGGCCTCCCGGCGCAGATTGGCAAAGGCGATGCGGGTCCAGGGCGAGGCGAGGTCAAAGAAGATCTCGACAGGGACGGTCATGTCTGGTCCTCCCCGATGCCGAACAGGATGCGCCTGGTCCTGGCATCCGCCTGCGGCTGGCGAATGATCCGATCGCGGCCCACGGCCATGCCTGCCCGAAGGCCCGGCCGCTCCTTCAGCCGGTCGTACCAGGCCTGCACATGGCGAAAATCGTTCAGCGGGATATCCTGCGCCTTCCAGGTCTGCACCCAGGGGAAACAGGCGATGTCGGCGATGCTGTATTCCGCCCCGCCCACATGCGCGCTCGCTGCCAGCCGCCGGTCGAGCACGCCATACAGCCGCAGCGCCTCGTCGCGGTAGCGCCGGGTCGGATAGGGCAGCCGCTCGGGCGCATAGAGGCTGAAGTGGCCATGCTGCCCCAGCATCGGGCCAAGGCCGCCAACCTGCCAGAACAGCCACTCCAGCACCGTCTTGCGCCCCCGCAGGCCGGGCGGCAGGAAGCGGCCGGCCTTTTCCGCGAGATAGACGAGGATCGCGCCGGTCTCGAACACGGACAGGGGCTCGCCGCCGTCGGCGGGCGCTTGGTCGATGATGGCGGGGATGCGGTTGTTGGGGCCGACGGCAAGGAAATCGGGCGCGAACTGCTCGCCGCGGCCGATATTCACCCAGCGCATGTCATAGGGCAGCCCGCACTCCTCCAGCATGATGGAAATCTTCCACCCGTTGGGCGTCGGCGCCGTCAGAAGTTCGATCATGCCCGATCTCCAAGCCCCCACCCCGGGCCCCCTCCCGGCGCAGGCCTAGCCGAACGACGGGCCACAAAAAAGGGGCGGCCGAAGCCGCCCCTGTTGCGCTGGCCCGGGCCTTCGCCTTCAGTCGATCGAGCGCTTGAACGTTTCAGGCAGCAAGACAACTCCGGCCACAAAACAGACCGCTGCCACAACGACCGGATACCAAAGGCCGTAATAAATGTCGCCAGTAGCGGCGACCATGGCGAAGGCAATTGTAGGCAGAAAGCCGCCGAACCAGCCGTTTCCGATGTGATATGGCAACGACATCGAGGTGTAGCGGATGTTCGTCGGGAACAATTCGACCAGCAACGCCGCGATCGGTCCGTAAACCATCGTCACATAGAGGACAAGGATGAACAGGATTCCGACCACGACCGGCTTGTTGATCGCTGCCGGGTCAGCCTTTTCGGGATAGCCGGCGGTCACCAATGCGGCCTTGGCGTTGGCCTGGAATGTCGCGATTGCCGCGATGCGGCTTGCGGCGTCAAGCTCGGCAGTTGCCGGCACAGGCAGCACCGTGTCGCCGATGATGATTTTTGCCTCGGCCCCAGGCGTGGCCTTGTTGCTGTAGGTTACGCCCGTCTTGGCAAGGAAGCTCTTGGCGATGTCGCAGGTCCGCATGTCGAACTTGTTCGTGCCGATCGGATCGAACTGCACCGAACATTGCGCCGGGTCGGCACTGACAACGACCGGCGATGACTGGACAGCTTGATAGAGGGCAGGGTTGGCATTGCGGCTGAGCGCATCGAAGAGCGGGAAGTAGGTCAATGCCGCCAGCAGGCAGCCGGCCATGATGATCGGCTTGCGGCCGATGCGGTCTGACAGCCAACCGAAGAAGACGAAGAACGGCGTTGCCAGCAGCAGTGCCACCGCAATCAGGATGTTCGTGGTCCCGCCATCGACCCGCAGCATTTTTTCAAGGAAGAACAGCGCATAAAACTGCCCAGCATACCAGATAACGGCCTGGCCCATCACTGCGCCGAACAGGGCGATCAGCACGATCTTGAGGTTGCCCCAGCGAGCGAAGGATTCGGTCAGCGGCGCCTTCGAGATCTTGCCTTCGGCCTTCATCTTGGTGAAGGCCGGGCTTTCCTCGAGCCGCATGCGGATCCACAGCGAAACGCCGAGCAGCAGTGCCGAGACGAGGAACGGAATCCGCCAGCCCCAGTCCTTGAAGGCTTCCTCGCCAACGCTGTAGCGCACCCCGATGACGACCAGCAGCGCCGCGAACAGCCCCACCGTCGCGGTTGTCTGGATGAAACTGGTGTAGAAGCCGCGTTTGTTGCTGGGGGCATGTTCGGCCACATAGGTCGCAGCCCCACCATATTCACCGCCAAGCGCAAGGCCCTGAAGCAGGCGCAAGCCGACGAGCATCAGCGGCGCTGCAACACCTATCGTGGCGTAGCTTGGCAACAACCCGACAAGGAAGGTCGAAACCCCCATGATTCCCATGGTGACGAGGAAGGTATTCTTGCGCCCGACCATATCCCCGATGCGGCCAAAAACCAGTGCCCCGAATGGCCGCACCGCAAAGCCAGCGGCAAATGCCGCCAGCGCAAAGATGAAGCCGGTGGTTTCGTTGACACCCGAAAAGAATTGCGCAGTGATGATAGTCGCGAGCAGGCCATAAAGGAAAAAGTCATACCACTCAAAGACAGTGCCGAGAGATGATCCGAGGACCACCAGCTTTTCATTCTGCGTAGCCTTTTGTTTCTTTGGCAGATCCGGCGCATCATTTATGCCAATTTCGGGTGTCACGCTCATGACCGTTTCCTTCTGTCGTCAAGGTTAGTAAAAGAATTTGAAAGCTGCTTCCAGGCGGTCCATGCTGCCGGTGTTTGTATCGACGAGCCGGCGCACGCCGTGGCGATATTCGACGCCGATGTCGAAATTCTTCTTCGGCGTCCAAAACAGGTTGGCCGCCCCGCTCCACGCGGCCTGGCTGGTCAGCGGCGAAACCAGGCTGTCGCCGAAATCGGCCGATTGGTAGCTGCCCGTGAAGGTTGAGCGCAGCGTCGCCGTCCAGCCGAGCCTAAGCGCTGCAAAGCCGGCAAAGTTGCCGACGGTTTCGAGCTGGGCACCCGGAGTTGATGTAAAGACTGCGTCCGGTGCAAAGCCGAGGCCAAGGTAGCGCCCGATGCCGTCGCCATAGGTCGCCATGAAGCGCAGATCGTGCCGCGCGCCGAGCCGCACGCGTCCGGACGCGCTGATGCCCCAGCCGAGCGCTGCACCGTTGATGCCGGCGCTGTCGGCGCGCAGTTCGCGGACAATGCCGGCCAGCGAGAATTCCCCGACGCCGGTTTTGGCGACAAGGCGCCCCGCGACATCGGGAATGCGGTCGTCATCGGTATCGATGAGCGCCGGCGAGCTGTTGTTGACCAGCTGGGTTTCGGGGTTTTCCAGCGCCAACAGCAGGTCGATCCCGGGGGCGACCCCCAGCTTGTACTGGATGATGCCCTGGCGGACGAAAACCGTGCCCTCCAGCGGGCCGACGAAATCGGTGGTTTCGGGCAGCACCGAGACGTTCTGGAAAGTCGTCCATTCCTGGCCGAGCAGCAGATTGCTGTAGGTGAAAAAGCCACGACGGAAGGTCGGCACATAGGGGTTGGTGGCGCGCTGCGCGCCCGCCGGTGCAGTCGACAGTGCAAAATCGAACTCGAAATGGCTTTTCAGAACGTCGTTGCCTGCCGGTGTGGCGGCATTGAGAACAAAGCGCGATTGCCGGGCATGGATGAGGAAATCCTGGCTTGAGAAGCCGCCGTTGACGGGGATCTGCTGCGGCAGATAGAATTCCTTGCCAAGCCCGCCGACGGCTACTGCCCCATCATTGTAGCGGGTGGCCGAGACGTTGATACGGACGTGGCCGCCGATCTGGAAACTGGTGTTGCCGATCTTGAAGCCGTCGGCCGGCTTTGCCGTTTCCAGCGCCACCAGCCGCTTTTCGGCCTCGGGCGGCAGTGCCATTGTAGCGGCCGGCGGATGGGATGATGCCACAGGCGGAGTAGCCCGCGCTGCCATCAGTTCGCCGCGAAGTTGCATGACTGCGGCCTCGAGTTGCTGCAACCGCGCTTCGAGTTCGGCTTCGCGTGGCGTCTGGGCTTGCGCCGCTGCAGGAAGGCCGGCCAAGCTGACACCAAAACACAGAGTTGCAATGAAATCTGGCTTTCTGGCGCCCATCAACACTCCCCTATCGAGGCCCGACTTGGTTGCGGGACCTTTCGATGCCGCTATCATCGGCGCGCGGCCTGCACGCCGATAGGGCGACCTTGGTCTAGGGTGGGGTAGACGATGGTCGGGGATGGCGCGCACCGATCTTTCCCGGCAGTGTGCGGCAAAACATCCGTGTGCAACCGGCACCATCTTGGGAGTGGATCGATGAGCCAGAGCCTGTATCCAGTTGCGGCCGATTGGGCTGCGCGGGCCCATGTCGACGCAGCCGGCTATGCCGCCCGTTATGCCGAATCATTGGCCGATCCCGACAGCTTCTGGCAGCGCGAGGCGCAGATCATCGACTGGATGGTGCCGTTTACCAAGGTCGATCAATCGAGCTTTGCCGAAGCCGACTTCGCTATCCGCTGGTTCGGTGATGGCTATCTGAATGTATCGGCCAACTGCCTTGATCGCCACCTGGCCGAGCGCGGCGACACCCCTGCGATCCTGTGGGAAGGCGACGACCCCTCAGACACCCGAACGATCACCTACAGCGAGCTACACGCCGACGTCTGCCGCTTTGCCAACATCCTGAAGGCGCAAGGAATAGGCAAAGGGGACCGGGTGACGCTGTACATGCCGATGATCCCGGAAAGCGCGATGGCGATGCTTGCCTGCACGCGGATCGGCGCCATTCATTCGATCGTCTTTGGCGGCTTTTCCCCCGAAGCGCTGGCCGGCCGCATCCAGGATTGCGATTCATCGCTGGTAATCACCGCCGATGAGGGCTTGCGGTCCGGGAAAACCATTCCGTTGAAAGCCAATGTCGATGCAGCGCTGGCGCATTGTCCGTCGGTCAAGCGCGTCATCGTGGTGCGCCGCACCGGCAACCCGGTGGCGATGCAGCCCAGCCGCGACGTCTGGTACGATGTGGCGCGCGAGAGCGCGTCGGCCGACTGTGCGCCCGAAGCGATGAGCGCCGAGGATCCGCTGTTCCTGCTTTACACCTCGGGATCGACCGGCAAACCCAAAGGCGTGGTCCATACCACCGGCGGCTACCTGGTGTGGGCCGCGATGACGCACAAATATGTGTTCGATTATCGCCCCGGCGAGGTGTTCTGGTGCACGGCAGACATCGGCTGGGTCACCGGCCACACCTATGTTGTCTATGGCCCGCTTGCCAATGGCGCGACGACGCTGATGTTCGAAGGCGTGCCGAATTATCCCGACTCCGGACGGTTCTGGGACGTGTGCGACCGTTGGGGGGTCAACGTCTTCTACACAGCGCCTACCGCGCTCAGGGCCTTGATGCGTGAAGGCGACGGCTTCGTCACCCGCGCCTCGCGGCAATCGCTGCGCCTGCTGGGCAGCGTCGGCGAACCGATCAACCCTGAAGTCTGGGAATGGTATCACCGTGTTGTCGGCGACCATCGCTGCCCGATCGTCGATACTTACTGGCAGACCGAGACCGGGGCGACATTGATATCAGCGTTACCCGGGGCAACCGCGCTGAAACCGGGCTCGGCGGCGATGCCGATGTTCGGTGTCGAACCGGTGCTCGTCGATGCCGAGGGCCGGTCGCTCGAAGGTGCTGCCGACGGCAATCTGTGCATCGCGCGCAGCTGGCCCGGCCAGATGCGGACGGTGTGGAACGACCACCATCGCTTTTTCCAGACCTATTTCACCACCTATCCGGGGCGCTATTTCACTGGCGATGGCTGCCGGCGCGACGCCGATGGCTATTACTGGATCACCGGGCGGGTCGATGACGTCATCAATGTTTCAGGTCACCGCATGGGAACAGCCGAGGTCGAAAGCGCGCTGGTGGCCCACGCCAAGGTCGCCGAAGCGGCTGTCGTCGGCTTCCCCCACGACATCAAGGGCCAGGGCATCTACGCCTATGTCACCTTGAACGCGACCGAGGTCGGCGACGAACTGCTGCGCCGCGAGCTGGTCCAATGGGTCCGCCGCGAGATCGGCCCCATTGCCACCCCGGATGTGATCCAGTTCGCCCCCGGCCTGCCGAAAACCCGCTCGGGCAAGATTATGCGCCGCATCCTTCGGAAGATCGCGGAGGGGGAGATCGGCAGCCTGGGCGACATTTCCACCCTTGCCGACCCCTCGGTCGTTGCCGTTCTGGTCGACTCCCGGCCACAGGCAGCCTAAGCTCCTCACCGGCATTTCCGGGGAGGGGCCAAGACGTTGGCTGCAAAGCACTGACACGCATATTGGTGGCAGACGACCACCCGCTGTTCCGCGCCTCGCTCGTGATGGCTGCACGGCGGCTGTGCCCGGGAGCCGAGATCGTGGAGGCCGGCACGCTCGACCGCGCCCTTGAGGTCGCGCGCGACGGCGGAACCTACGATCTCGTGCTGCTCGACCTCCGCATGCCGGGCGCCGCAGGCTGTTCGGGCGTTGCCCTGCTGCACGCCGAGCTTCCCTCCACCCCGATCCTCGTCATTTCGGCCGCAGATCCGGAGCAGACGGTCGGTGCAGTTCAGCGCTTCGGCGCGGTCGGCTTCATCGGCAAGGACCGCGATCTTCACGAAATCGAGCAGGCAATCGCCCGGGCGCTTGCCGGCGAGCGGATCGAGGCATCGCTCGACGCCGAACTCGACACCGTTGCCTCCAGGGTTGCCGCCCTCACGCCCACCCAGCTCCGCGTGCTCTTGGGCGTGCTCGCGGGCCGCATCAACAAGCAGATCGCGCACAACCTCGGCATCAGCGAGGCAACTGTGAAGGCCCACATGACTGCAATCATGCGCAAGCTCGACGTACGGAACCGGACACAGGTGGTCCTTGCTGCACGGGCGCTTGGCCTCAGCGATTGAACGGCCCACAGCCGCTTTGCTCAAAGCCGACCGAGCCATTCCGCCAGCACCGCCGGATCGAGCGGCTTGGGCAACAACACGACGCCGACCGACGCACAGCGCGCGGCGATGTCCGCCCCGGTATCGGCTGTCACCAGGGCACAGCGCAGGGACGGATGGTGGGCGACGAACGCGCGGATCAGCGCCAGGCCGTCTTCCGTCTCGCCGAGATCAAGGTCGACCAGCGCAACATCGGCTCCCCCGACCAGTTCGGCTGCAGCCGTGCTGCCGGCGGCCACCATCCAGTCGCAGCCCCACTTCTGCAGCAGGGCACCGGTCGCCTCCCGGATTGCCGGGTCATCGTCCACCACCAGCACGCGCAGCCCGGCAACCGGGGCGTGGGGCTGCTCAGGCGCCGGCTGCACCACCGCCGGCACGCTGATCGCATGTCCCGGCAATGTCAGCGCAAACCGGCTGCCGCGCCCGGGCTCCGACCAGAGGTCGATGGGCGCGTCCAGCAGCTTCGCGGTCCGCTTGGCAATTGCCAGCCCAAGCCCGATACCGGCTTCTCCGCCGGTCCCCAGCCGCTCGAACTCGGTGAAGATCCGCCCCCGGTCTGCAGGCGCAATCCCGGGGCCACTGTCCCGCACCTCTATGCGCAAGGTCGGCCCCCGCCACCTCGCCCCGATCACCACGCCCCCGTTCTGGGTGTAGCGAACCGCATTGGAAACGAAATTCTGCACCACCGACCGCAGCAGGTTGCGGTCGGTCTGCACCCAGCCGTCACCCGGCCCCAACCGCAGCGAGAGGCCCTTCTCGGCCGCCATCGGCGTGAAGCTCTCGACCAGTTCGGCCAGCAGCGCCCGCAGCTGGAAGCGGGTCGGCACCGGCCGGATCCCCCCGGCGTCCAGTTTCGAGATGTCGAGCAGTGCCCGCAGCAGCTCGTCTGCCGACGCTATCGCTCGATCCACGTTGGCAAGCAGCGGCCGGGACGGCTCGGGAATGTCGGCGCGCAAGGCAGCCGCAAACAGCCGCGCGGCGTGCAGCGGCTGCAGCAGGTCGTGGCTGGCAGCCGCCAGGAAGCGGGTCTTGTCCTCGGTCGCCCGGCCCAGCGCCGCGTTTGCCGCCTGAAGCTCGCGCGTCCGCCGCTCTACCCGTGTCTCAAGCTCAGCCCGCGCCCGCTCCAGATCGGCCCGCGCCCGCGCTTCGGCCGTGATGTCGGTGAAGCACATCACATAGCCACCCCCCGTCATCGGGCCGCCAACCGTCTTGATCACCCGCCCGTCGGGTCGCACCCGCTCGAAACTATGTGTGCTCGCCCGGCGCATGTTCTGGAGCCGCCGCGCCACATGGTCCTCCACCTCACCCGGCCCGCATTCGCCCCGCACCGCATTGTAGCGGATGAGGTCGGCCACCGGCGCCCCCACATGCACCATGCCGGGCGGATAGCAGAACAGATCGAGATAGCGACTGTTCCACGCCACCAGCCTCAGATCGCGGTCCACCACCGAAACGCCGGGGTCGATGTTTTCCAGCGTCGCCGCCAGCAGCCCCTTGGAAAACTGCAGGCTCTGGCCGCTCTCGTCGAGCATCCGGGCCACGTCGTCGACCCGAAGCGCAGTCCCGGCAAGCGCCGAGGCCATGATCGCCCGCGCCGACGGCGCCCCCACCACGCCCGCGATCAGCCGCTCCACCCGACGCGCTGTTCCCCGGTCGACCGGCGCGGAGCGGTCGGGGGCCGGGCCGATCGCCTCGGCCACTGCCGCCTCGCCCACAAAGCGCGCTGCCATGTCGGCAAGGGCCCCCACGCTCACCAGCCGCGCCTGCGCCTCTCCTGCCAGCGCATCTGGCGGCACCGCCCGCAGCCGCCGCGCCGAGACAAGCGCGAAGGCGAGCAGATTGCCGCCCAGGCTGATCAGCACGCCCCGCACCAGCTCGACGGGCCCCAGCAGCCCAAGGCCGGGCAGAAGAAGGAAAACAGCCCACAGAACAAGCCCGGTCGCCAGCCCGGCTGCTGCCGCGGTCGCATCGCGCTGCCCGTCGCGCACGGCCATTGCCAGCGCCGGGGCAAACTGCGCCATCGCGGCAAAGGCGACGAGACCTATGTCAGCCAGCCTGGCCGAAGGCGGCACCGCCAGCGCATAGGCAAGCCCCGCCCCCATCACGAGAATGATCGCCAGCCGGCGCACCCGCAGCATCACCTGGCCGGCATCGGCACCGGCGCCCAGCCGCGGCAGCAGCAGCGGCCCCACCAGATCGTTGGACACCATTGTCGAAAGCGCAATGCACTCCACAAGCGCCATTCCGGTTGCCGCCGAAAGCCCCCCCAGGAACACCAGCGTCGCCAGCGCGCCAGCGCCTTCGGAAATCGGCAGGTCCAGCACGAACAGATCGGGCGCATGATCCGGGGGCAGCAGCGTCAGCCCGGCGAGCGTGATCGGCAGCACAGCGAGCGTGATCGCAGCCAGATAGGCAACAAAGGGCCAGCGCGCTGCGCGCGCAACCTCTGGACCGTCCGCGTCGATCGCGGTCACGTAGAACATGCGCGGCAGGCAGATGATTGCGACCATCGCGAGGCCCGTGATCAGCAGGAACTCGCTGCCGATCTGCTCGGGCGCAAAGCGCGCCGCCATGCGCTCCAGCCCGGCCCGGCGAACCGGCTCGGGTGCATCCATCACCAGCATCACCGCAAACAGCGCCACCGCGATCAGCGCGGCGAGCTTGATCAGCGATTCGACCGCCACCGCATAGAGCACTGCCTCGTTCCGCCCCGAGATCGAATAGCTGCGGGTGCCGAAGAGAATGGCAAAGCCCGCCAAGACGGCTGCCGTGACCACCATCGGCAGCACCCGGTCGCCGCCGGCAAGGATCACGAACCCGGTGCCGACCGAGCGCAGCTGCAGGGCCAGATAGGGAACAGTGCCGAACAGCGCGAGCTGTGTCACCAGCGCCGCGACCGCGCGGCTCTTGTTGAAGCGCCCGCCGATGAAATCCGCAATCGAGGTGGCACCGTCTGCCTGCACCGCGCGCACCAGCCGCAAGATCAGGCCGGGCGCCAGCATCCACACCAGAATCGGCCCCAGCGTGATGGGCAGGAAGCTCCAGCCGTCGGCCGCCGCCGTGCCCACAGCGCCGAAAAAGGTCCAGCTGGTGCAGTAAACCGCAAGTGCAAGCGCATAGGCCGGCCGGCGGAAACGAGGCCGCGCAAACTGGTCACGCCGACGTTCCGCCCAACCGGCCAGCAGGAAGAGGATGCCGAACCAGGCAAGCGACAACGCAAGAAGTGCAGGACCGCTCAACATGGCAGGCAAAGGTTATGACAGGGCTGTCGGGGATGTCACGCAGGGGGGAGAAATGGTGGGCGCGGCAAGGATTGAACTTGCGACCCCTGCGATGTCAACACAGTGCTCTACCACTGAGCTACGCGCCCACACGGGAGGGCGGCAATAGCCGCCCGATATGCAAACCGCAAGCCTTCAGCTGGGGTTCGGGCCAACCCGCGGCAGAGCCGCCTTGCCAACCTGCGGCAGAGCCGCCTCATGCTAACCGGCGGGCGGGCCGCCGGGCTTCAGCTGCGGCGGAGGGGCCATGCCCATGGTCAGGTACAGCTTCATCACATCGTCGAACTTCATGTCGGGAATCGGATGCACCTTGTCCGCCGGCACCAGCAGCAGCGCGCCGCCGATTGGCACCGGCGCCGTCGTCACCAGCACCAGCCGCGCCGGCCCGCCCCCCACATCCAGTATGTCGTTCGACGCCAGCAGCGCGATGGTCTCGATCCCGCCGCCGAACTCGACCCGAACCACCGCCATCGCCGACATTTCCTCGGACTTGTTGCCCGACATGCCGCGCACCAGCTGGGCGACCGGGCGATAGACATTGCCCAGCAGCGGGATGCGCCCGATGGTTTCGTCGACCAGCTCCTCCAGCACCTGCTTGGCCTTGTCCTTCACCGCAAAGCCCAGCGCGGTGATGATCGCGAACAGCATGGCCACGCCAAGGGCAAAGCTCAGGATCGGGCTGCCCTCGCCGGTGAACAGCCGCCCGCCGGCGCTGAGCGCCCGCCCGAACAGGCTTTCGGGCCCCACGAAGCCGATCAGCTGGCCGAACACCCAAACCAGCACGATCGCGGTCAGCAGCAGCGGCGCAAGGAAGGCGAGCCCGGTCAGAAAGGCCGTCAGCAGCTGTTTCCAGGCCCAGCGGCTTTTCCGGGCCGCAGGCACGATGATCGGCAGCCGCTCCATCAATCAAGGCCCGCCAGGATCGCGTCGCCCATCTGGCGCGTGGTCAGCTTGCCGCCGAGGTCGCGGGTCCGCGCGCCGGAATCCAGCGCCGCCTCCACTGCCGCCTCCACGCGGGTCGCGGCCTCGGGCGCCCCCAGCGAATGCCTTAGCGCCATCGCAAGGCTCAGGATCGAGGCGCAGGGGTTGGCAATGCCCTGCCCGGCAATATCGGGCGCCGAGCCATGGATCGGTTCATAGAGGCCCGGCTTTCCCGGCTCGCCCAGCGCTGCACTCGGCAGCATCCCCAGCGACCCTGTCGACATGGCCGCAAGGTCAGACAGCAGGTCGCCGAACAGATTGTCGGTCAGGATCACGTCGAACTGGGTCGGCGCCTTTACCAGCTGCATCGCGCAATTGTCGGCATACATGTGGGCAAGCGCGATGTCCGGGTAGCGTTCGGCATGAAGCCGTGTCACCTCCTCGCGCCACAGCACACCCGATTCCATCACGTTCGCCTTCTCGACCGAACAGACCCTGCCCGACCTGAGCCGCGCCAGCTCGAATGCCGTTTCGGCCACCCGGCGAATCTCGCTGGTGGTGTAGCTCTGGGTGTTGAAGCCCCGCCGCTGGCCATCGGGCAGCGTCTCGATGCCCCGGGGCTCGCCGAAATAGACACCCCCCACAAGCTCGCGCACGAACAGGATGTCGAGTCCCTCCACCACCTCCGGCTTCAGCGTGGAGGCGGACGCCAGCGCCGCAAAGCAGCGCGCCGGCCGCAGGTTCGCGAACACGTTCATCGCCCCGCGCAGGCGCAACAGCCCGGCCTCGGGGCGGCGATCATAGCTGATATCCGCCCACTTCGGCCCGCCCACCGCGCCCATCAGCACGGCAGTGGAGGCAAGCGCTGCATCTTGCGTTTCCGCCGTCAGCGGAAGCCCGTGCGCATCGATCGATGCGCCGCCGAAGGGCGCTTCCAAAACCGCCAGCCCCGGCAGCGCAAGCGCGTCCAGCACCCGGCAGCTTTCCGCCGTCACCTCGGGCCCGATCCCGTCGCCGGGCAGCAGCAGCAGCTTGGTCATCGGGCCGCAGCCCCACGGATCCAGGGGCGATCACCGTCGATCCGCGCCTCGTGCGCCGCGATCGCGGCGGCCGAGCCTTCGGTGATCCCGATCTCGTCCAGCCCGTTCAGCAGGCAGTGCTTGCGGAACGGGTCGATCGGGAACGCGAACCGGTCCTGGTAAGGCGTTGTCACCACCTGGTTCTCGAGGTCGATGGAGATCGGGTGCCCTTCGCTCGCCACCACCATCAGCCGGTCCACGGCCTCCTGCGGCAAGGCCACCAGCAACAGCCCGTTCTTGAAGCTGTTGCCGGAAAAGATGTCGGCAAAGCTCGGCCCGATCACGGCGCGAAACCCAAGGTCCATCAGCGCCCAGGGCGCATGTTCCCGGCTGGAGCCGCAGCCGAAATTGTCGCCCGCGATCAGGATCGGCGCGCCCCTGTTGCCGGGCCGGTCGAACAGATTTTCGGGATCTTCGCGCAGCGCCGCAAAGGCACCCTTGCCCAGCCCGTCCCGCGTCACCGCCTTCAGGAAGCGCGCGGGGATGATGATATCGGTGTCGACATTGGCAGCGCCGAACGGAACGGCGCGCCCGGAAAGGGTGGTGAAGGCCTGCATGTCCATGCCATAGTGCAGCCGCCGGGCCGAGCGCCAGTGTGGAGTTTGCCCTCGAGAGGTCGGCCAACCCTGTTGGGGGACTTGTCGAATGAAAACGGCCTGGCTCGCCGGAAGCGTCTGCTTGCAGCCGGCCCGGCCTTTGCCCAGGTGCCGCCCGAAACGATCGGCCGGCTGATTGACACGGTCGCAGCCGAAATCGTCGCCCGCGAACTCTAAGGCGCCGGGCTTCGAAGTCATGACAGGCGCGGGCAAGACCGGCGACGTCGGGGGGTTCCGCAACCGCCCCGGCCGCACGCTGTGGTTCCGCGCCGACATGGACGCCAGTGCGCTGCACGAGACGACCGGGCCGCCCCGGGCCGCAGGCAAGCCCCGGCGCCTGCCCGACGGCAGCGGGCTTCGGGCCATGCACGCCTGCGGGCATGATGTGCATGTCACCCGGCTGCTGGGCCTTGCAACGGCGATGACTGCAGCCGGTGCGCCCTGCCTCTTCCTGCTGATCGGCATTTCGGATGCCTGCGCGGTTCGCAGAGGCGCACAAGGCCGGGCGGGCCTTTCCCTGTTCCAACCACGACAGCGATTTCATGGTGGACCTCGGCTGCATTCCGCTTGGCGTCCGCGCCAGCACGACGGCCAGCGCTTGCCCTTCTGAAACAGCCCTGATGCCGGCTCAGGCGGCCTTTTCGGCCAACTCCGCCTCGTAGCGGGCGATTGCCGCCATCACCATGGCCTCGGCGCCCACCACGTCCACATGGCGGCCGATCTTGGCCCACTTGCCCTTTTCCAGATCCTTGTAGTGCTGGAAGAAGTGGCCGATCTGCTCGATCAGCACCGGGGGCAGGTCGGTGTAGTTCTTCACGTTGGAATAGAAGGGGTGGAGCTTGTCCACCGGCACCGCCAGGATTTTCTCGTCCCCGCCGGCCTCGTCCTCCATCAGGATCGCGCCAACGGGTCGCACCCGGATCACCGCGCCCGGCACCACGGCATGCGGGCCGATCACGATCACGTCGATCGGATCGCCGTCTTCCGACAGGGTGTGCGGCACGAAGCCGTAGTTCCCCGGATAATACATCGCCGTGTGCAGGAACCGGTCCACGAACATGGCGCCCGACGCCTTGTCGAGCTCATACTTCACCGGCACGCCGCCCATCGGGATCTCGATGATGGCGTTCAGGTCCTTGGGCACATTCTGCCCGGTGGCGATCTTCAGTATGTCCATGGTCGTGCCTCTTGGGTCGGGAGCGGGCATCCGTCAAGCCAAACAACGGTGAAAAGGGCGTGCAAAGGGTCAGGCCGGGCGGGCCCTGCAGGCCCCGGCTGCCCGTATCGGGCGGGGCACCCGGCCGGCAATCGCGAAGATGGAGCGTTCGCCCGGACAAGCCGGGCCCGGCACAGGCCGCACTTGACTCCGGAACAGGATGGTCGAACTTAGAACAAAACAGGAACACATATGCGAACCGAGTCGTCCTCCCCTGGCCCTGCGCCTGCCTTCCAGGCGCCTGCCTTCCCTAGGCCTGGCTTCCCTGGGCCTGGCTTCCCCGGGCTGTCTCCGACAGGCCGGGCCGGGGGCCAAGCGCCGCGACAGCAGCCCTCCCCGGCCGAGCCGGCCCAGGCCGGCCGCCTGCACGAGCTGCACGCAGCCACCGCCGCCGACGCCCCGGCTGCAGCCGCCGCCGCGCTTCTGATGGCGCACGCGGGCTGCCCCGACAGGCCCATCGCCTGGTTGCGCCTGCAGTCGGCCGAGCGCGGCACGGGCAGCCTCTATGGCCCGGGCCTTGCCCAGCTCGGGCTTTCGCCCGAGCGGCTGCTGCTGGCCGTCCTTTCGGATGATCTTACCCTTCTGAAGGCCGGCGCAGACCTGCTGAAATCCCGCGCGCTCGGCGCTGTCCTGCTCGAGCTGCACGGTGCCTGCCGCCGGCTCGATCTCACCACCAGCCGCCGCCTGGCGCTGGCTGCCGATGCGGGCAACTGCCTCGCCCTGGTGCTGCGGGTCGCGGCAGAGCCTGCGCCCTCCTCGGCCTGGCACCGCTGGCAGGTCGCCTCTGCCCCTTCGCGCCCGCTGGCCGCCCGCGCGCCCGGCGCGCCTGCCTTCGCGTTCGAGCTGCAGCGCAACCGCGCCGGGCCGGCGGGCGCCCTCCATGCACTCGAATGGACGCAGGGCCGTCTTGCGCCCCACACCCCCGACACGCCGGAGATCGTCGATGCACCCGCCCTTCCTCGCCCTGCGCTTTCCCTTCCTGCCGGCAGACCGTTGCCGCCGGGGCGGCGCGCCGCCTGACCCGCCTTTCGCACTGGTCGAACGGCAAGGCAACGCCCTGCGCCTGGCGGCCGTCAGCCCCGAGGCGCTTGCCCTGGGCCTGCTGCCGGGGCTGCCGCTGGCCGATGCGCGCGCACGCCTGCCGACGCTGGCCGCCCTGCCGCACGATCCCGCCGCCGATGCCGCCCTGCTGCGTCGCCTCGCCCGCCACGCCCTCGATTTCACGCCCCTGGTCGCGCTCGAACCTCCGCAAGCACTGCTCCTCGATATCGCAGGCTCCGCCCACCTGTTCGGCGGCGCCGAGGGTCTTGCCGCCAACCTCCTTGCGCGCATCGAAGCCGAAGGCGTCGCTCACGCCCATGCCTTGGGCGACACGCCCGACGCAGCCCTTGCCTTTGCCCGCATGCCCGAAGCAGGCGGAGACTGGCGCCGCCTGCCCGCAGCAGCGCTGGGCCTGCCCGCAGACGAGGAGGCCGCGCTGCGCCGCGCCGGGCTGCGCACGCTCGCCGACATCGCCGCCCGACCGCGCCGCGCGCTCGCCGCGCGCTTCGGCCTCACCGCGCTCACCGCGCTCGACCGGATCGCGGGCGGGCTGGTCCGTCCGCTCAAGCCCCATGGCCGGCCACCCGGCCTGCGCTTCGAACTCCGCCTGCCAGAGCCGCTGCTCACCGCCCAGGCGGTCGACTTCGTGCTGGCCCGCCTCGCTGCCCGCGCCGCCACCCGGCTCAGCCGTCTTGGCCTCGGCGGGCGCCGGTTCACCGCCGGCCTGATCCGCACCGATGGCGCCTGCCAACAGCTCACAATCGAAAGCGGCCGCCCCACGCGCGACGCGGCCGCCATCACCGCCTTGTTTGCGGAACGAATCCAGGCCCTGTCAGACCCGCTCGACCCCGGCTTCGGCTACGATCGTTTCCTGCTGGACGTGGGCGGCGCCGAACCGCTCGCCGTCTCGCAGCCCGCGCTCGATGGCGATGCGGGCAACGGGTCCGCGCTCGATGCGCTGATCGACCGGCTGTCGATCCGCTTCGGCGCAGACCGGCTGCTGCGCCTGCAGCCGGCCGACCGCCACATCCCCGAACAGGCCCAGCGCCGGGTGCCCGCCCGCGCCACCCGGCCCGCCCCCTGGCCCGCCGGGCCGCTGGAGGACACCCCGATGCGCCCCCTCTTCCTGCTCGATCCGCCCGAGCCGGTGGAGGTGCTGGCCGAAGTGCCCGACGGCCCGCCCCACCGCTTCCGCTGGCGCCGCTGCCAGCATCGAATCGCGCTCGCCGAAGGGCCCGAGCGCATCGCGCCGGAATGGTGGCGCAGCCGCTCGGGCCGGCTGGATGCCGGCAACACCCGCGATTACTGGCGAGTCGAGGACGAGGCCGGCCGCCGCTTCTGGCTGTTCCGCGCCGGCTTCTACGGTGCAGGCACCCCGCCGCGCTGGTATATGCATGGTCTCTTTGCATGAGCCGCGCATGACCGGTTACGCCGAACTGGCCGCTGCCAGCGCCTTCTCCTTCCTCGAAGGCGCGTCCCACCCCGGTGACATGCTGGACGCGGCCCTGTCCCGGGGCCTTGCAGGCCTCGGCCTTGCAGACCGCAACACGGTCGCCGGCGTGGTCCGCGCCCATGTCGCGCTGCGCGAGGCGCAGGAAGAACTTGGCGAGGCCCTCCCCTTCCGCTTCCTCCCCGGAAGCCGCCTGGTCTTTGCCGACGGCACCCCCGATCTCGTTGCCTATGCCGAGGATCGGGCCGCCTGGGGCCGGCTCACCCGCCTCCTCACGCTGGGCAACCGCCGCAGCGAAAAGGGCGGATGCACGCTTGCCCTCGACGACCTCGAAAGCCATGCAGAAGGGCTTGTGCTGATCGCAATGCCCGGCCCCGACACCGACACCACAATCGAACGGCTGCGGGCGCTTGCCCCGGGCCGCCTCTGGCTCGGCGCAACGCTCCACCACATGGGCGCAGACCGGCGCCGCCTCGCCGCCCGCGCCGGCCTCGCACGGCGGCACGGCCTGTCGCTCCTTGCCACCAACGATTGCCTCTATGCGAGCCCGTCGGATCGCCCGCTGCAGGATGTGCTCAGCTGCATCCGGCTGAAAACCGACATCCGCTCCGCAGGACGCCGCCTCGCAGCCAATGCCGAGCGCCATGTGAAATCGCCGGCCGAAATGGCCCGCCTGTTCCACGAACAGCCCGACGCCCTCGCCGCCACGCTCGACCTTCTGGACCGCGCCCGCTTCGGCCTCGATGAACTGCGCTACGAATATCCCGACGAGCCGGTCCCCCCCGGCCACACCCCGCAGCAATGGCTCCGGCATCTGGTGCTTCAGGCTGCCCGGCAACGCCACCCGCAGGGTGTCCCCGGCAGCCTGCAGGCCAAGATCGACGAGGAACTCACCCTCATCGGCCGGATGAGCTACGCTCCCTATTTCCTCACCGTCCACGATATCGTCGCCTGGGCGCACGGCCAGGGCATCCTCTGCCAGGGCCGGGGCTCCGCTGCCAATTCCGCCGTCTGCTTCCTGCTGGGGATCACCGCGGTCGATCCCATGCAGCACGATCTCCTCTTCTCGCGCTTCATCTCAGAGGAACGCGCCGAACCCCCCGACATCGATGTCGATTTCGAGCATGAGCGCCGCGAGGAGGTGATGCAGTATATTTACCGCCGCTACGGCCGCGAACGCGCCGGGATCGCCGCCACCCACATCCACTACCGCCCGAGGAGCGCCGTGCGCGAAGCCGGCAAGGCGCTCGGCCTGTCGGAAGACATGACCAGCCGCATCGCCTCCATGGTCTGGGGCAGCTTCGCCGGCACGCTGGAGGACGCCCGCGTCACCGACGCCGGCATGGACCTGTCGAACCCCGGGATCGCCCGGCTGAAGGCGATCACCGACCGGCTTGTCGGCCTGCCCCGCCACCTCTCGCAGCATGTCGGCGGCTATGTCCTCACCCGCGGCCGGCTCGACGAGATCGTGCCGATCCACAATGGCGCCATGCCCGATCGCACCTTCATCGAGTGGGACAAGGACGATATCGACGCATTGGGCCTGATGAAGGTCGACATTCTCGCGCTCGGCATGCTCACGGCGATCGCCAAGGGGTTTGCCATGCTGCGCGAACAGGGCCTGGGCGATTACGGCCTCGACAGCATCCCCCGGGAGGATCCGCAAGTCTACGACATGCTCTGCAAGGGCGATTCCATCGGTGTCTTCCAGGTGGAAAGCCGGGCCCAGATCAACATGCTCCCGCGCCTGCGCCCGCGCGAATTCTACGATCTCGCAATCCAGGTCGCGATCGTCCGCCCCGGCCCGATCGAGGGCGAGATGGTGCACCCCTATCTCCGCCGCCGCCAGGGCCGCGAGAAAGTGGAATTCCCCTCGCCTGCCCCCCCACACGACCGCCATGAGCTGCACACCCTGCTGGGCAAGACCTGCGGCGTCCCCCTGTTCCAGGAACAGGCGATGAAGCTCGCCATCGTCGCGGCCGCCTTCACGCCCGCAGAGGCGAACCGCCTGCGCCGCTCCATGGCCACCTTCCGCCATGTGGGCGGCATGCACAACTTCGAGGAAAAGCTGGTCGGCGGAATGGTCTCGCGCGGCTATCCGCGCGATTTCGCGACGCGCTGCTACCGCCAGATCGAGGGCTTCGGCAGCTACGGCTTCCCCGAAAGCCACGCCATCGCCTTTGCCCGCCTCGTCTATGTCTCCTCCTGGCTGAAATGCCGCCACCCGGCGGTGTTCACTGCGGCCCTGCTCAACAGCCAGCCCATGGGCTTCTATGCGCCCGCCCAGCTGGTGCGCGACGCAATCGACCACGGCGTCGAGGTGCGCCCCATCGACGTCGCCCGCAGCCGGTGGGACAACAGCCTCGAACCCGACGCCTGCGGCCTCGCGCTGCGCCTGGGGTTCCGCCAGATCAGCGGCTTCCGGCAAGACTGGGCAGACGCCATCGCAGCCGCCCGCGCACAATCCCCCTTCACCAGCTTCGAAAGCGTCATTCGCCGCGCCGGCCTGCCGCCCCGCGCCGCCCGCCTGCTGGCAGACGCCGACGCGCTCGGAAGCCTCTCCCTTCCCCGTCGCGACGCCCATTGGGAAGCCCGGCGCACCCCGCCCGGCGAGCTCCCCCTGTTTGCGGCCATGGGCGCTCCCGAGCTCGGCGCGGAACCCGCCGCCAACCTGCCCGCCATGCCTGCGAACGAGGAAGTGGTCGCCGACTATCAGGCCACCCGCCTGTCGCTGAAGGCCCATCCCTTGCACTTCCTGCGCCAGGTGCTGCGCAGCATCGGCGCCCTCACCGCCGCTGAAATCGCAGCCGCGCGCAACGGCCAATGGGCGCGCATGGCCGGTGTCGTCCTCGTCCGCCAGCGCCCCGGCAAGGGCAATGCCGTCTTCATCACGCTCGAGGATGAAACGGGCATCACCAACTGCCTGCTCTGGGCGCGCGATTTCGAACGCCAGCGCGGGGCAGTCATGGCCGCCCGCCTCATGCTGGCAGATGGCACCATCCAGCGCAGCCCCGAAGGCATCGTCCACCTGATGCTGCGCCGCGTCACCGACCGCTCGGACCTGCTCGACAGCCTGTCCCTGCCGCTCGAAGACACCCTCGATCCCCCGCTCGCCCGCGCCGACGAAGTCGTGAAGGGCACGCCCGGTGGCAGCCGCCTTCCCCTGCTCGGCCACCCGCGCGACGCCCGCATCATCCCGCAGTCACGCGATTTTCATTGAGGGGCCCCGGGAAACCCTTGTCGCGACAGCCTGGGCTCAATCGTCGACCTGCAACGAACGTGGCCTGCGCCTGCCTGATCCGAACAGAAGGCGTCCCCGATATCTCCGATCTCTTTGCCCCCGCAACCATCGGGGCCGTGCACGCCCGCAATGCCATCGCCATGGCGCCGCCCACCCGCCAGCGCGCAAAATCCGATGGCGCCCCCAAGCCCTTCGTGGCCGATTGCTATGCCGCCCGCGCCACCAGAGGCAGTCTCATCGCTTCCGGCAGCTTCACACGCGACAAGGCGCAAGCGCCGCTCCATGCCGGCACCCTCCAGATGGTCGCCTTCGGACGCCGCTTCATCGCCAACCCGGATTTGGTGCATCGCATCCAGCACGATATTCCGCTGGCAGCGGCAAGCCCGGATATTTTCGGCACACCCGGATATTTTCTGCACGCCCGGGCAGCGGGCGCTCGGAACAGGCTGCCAGTTCACCGGCGGCGGATCCTCGGGATCGAAGCCGACACCCAGGAAGCGCGACGCCCAGACCAGCAGGTAGGTGTGGCCGGAATAGCTGAACAGCGCATCGTTCATCACGCGCATCTTCAGGAAAGCGCCGATCGCCCTGAAATCGAAGCGCCACCAGCGGCGATAGATGAACCATTCGACCAGCGGCGGCAGCAGGTATCCGGCCAGCATCAGCAGCCAGAACAGGGGACTTGCCGGCACCACGTCGATCACCTGCTGCCAGCCCACCTGCGCAATGGCGCGCACCAGCAGCAGCAGGATCAGGATCGACAGAAGCGCGTTGAACCAGCGGCCCACGCGCTGCCCCAGCGAAGAGCCGGTCCAGCTTTTGATCAGCTCGCCCGCACTTGCAAGTCGCTGGGCAAGGGCGGGGCTGCTCAAGTCACCCGTGCTAGCCGGTGCACCGCGGGGCGGCAACCGGCTTCCGCTGACAGATCGGCGACAGGCCCATCTTCGTCATCAACCGCCGCACCCGACCACGGCCGATGTTCACGCCCAGGCAGCCCTCAGCCCCCGGCGAACATGTTTCCGGCAAGCGCATCGGATCGACGCAGATTGCCAGCGGGCGGTTCGCGATGATCGACAATGGTCTGGGCTTCCAGCTCGTGCCCTGGAGCGACCCGCCGGAAAAGCGCCTCGGCCAGCACATCAGCGGCGTCGCCATGTCCGGCGGTGTGGACTGGTCGTTCGGGCGCAGCCGGGGGCTTGGGCTGTGATCGGCGAATGGTCCAACCCCTTTGCCCGCATGGCAATTCGCGTGTGCTGTGAGCCATAGAGTGGCACATATACACTTGCTGCAGCCGGGCGATGATTGACGACGCGATGACGGATCAGGATTTGCGCGTGCCGCCGAGCAACCATTTCGAGCAGCTGCGCGGCAGGCTTGAGGCGTTTCATTCGATCCGCGTCAACAAGCAAAGGCGGCTGACCTTTCGATGGGACGCCAGCAAGGGTGAAGCAAGCGACGTGTTTCTGGACGACCACAGCTATGATTGAGGTGATGCCATGTTGATGACCAAGCGCAAGCCGGTGCGCGTGGGCGAGATACTGACCGAGGAGTTCATGGAGCCGATGGGGCTGACCCGGGCGGCGCTGGCCGAGGCGATGGGCGTGCAGCGCAAGCACGTCAACGAGCTGTGCAACGACCGCCGCAACGTCACTGCTGCAACGGCGCTGATCCTGTCGCGCGTGTTCGGCAACAGCCCGGATTTCTGGCTGAACGTCCAGCGTCGCAACGACCTGTGGAACGCGATGCACAGCCCCAAGGAGCGTCAGCGGATCGATCGGGCAAAGCCGTTGAAGCAGGCGGCGTGACAGCGGCACTTGCGCCGCAGCCCGCCGTGCGCCTGTATCCGCGACCAGTCGCGGGTCGATGCGGACCGGGCATCAGCCATGCTTGAAAGCGCGGGCCAGAAAGCCGTCATCGCGCCCATGCTCGCCAGCTTCGCGCAGACCGTCCGCCAGCGGATGCGCCTGCCCGGCGGTGGCTGCCGCCGCGACCATCTCCGAGCACTCGCCCGGCGCGTCGAAGTCAACAACGGCGAGCTCCGCATCATGGCAACGAAATCCGATCTGCTGCAGACACTTGCCGCCGCGGGCGGCGCAGGAACACTGCCGGGCACAGTGCCCGGCAGTGTTCCGAACTGGCGGACAGGGTGAGATTCGAACTCACGGTGAGGTTGCCCCCACGGCGGTTTTCAAGACCGCTGCCTTAAACCACTCGGCCACCTGTCCACAGGCCGCCCATTAGTTTGGGATGCGAGGCGTGCGCAACCGCCAATGCTGGCGACATCGAGGTGTGCGCGGGGAAATGGCCCCGCCGCGGGCGAAAGCCGGGCGCAGACGAAGCCTCTGGCGGCGAAAGGGGATTCACGGGGGCCCGGGCATGTGGCAGGACGAACGCCATGCGAATTCTCCTGCTTGCCGCCGCCCTGCTGCTTGCCGCGCCCGCCGGCGCCGACGAGACACCTGCGGCCGACGGCTTTCCGATCTGGCTCGTCAACTACAAGGCTTCGGCGCAGGCGCGCGGGCTGAAGCCCGAATGGCTGGAGGCGGCTCTGTCGGGCGCCGCCTACAGCGAGCGGGCTGTCGCGCTGGACCGGAACCAGCCCGACGACAGCGGCAAGCGCAACGTCTTCGCCGATTATCTCGTCCGCCAGCTGACCCGGCAGCGCATCGACGACGGGCTGGCGCGCGCTGCCGAGGAGCGCGACCTGCTGCTGCGGATCTCGAAACAGACGGGCGTTCCGGCCGAGATCATCGTCGCCATCTGGGGCATGGAAACCAGCTATGGCCGGGTGATGGGCGGCTTCGACCTGCCGTCGGCGATCGCGACGCTGGCCTATGACGGCCGGCGCGAAGCGCTGTTCACCCGCGAGCTGGACTCGCTGGTGCGGATGGTGGGCGAGAAAGGCGTGCGGCGCGACCAGCTGACCGGCAGCTGGGCCGGCGCCTTCGGGCAATCGCAGTTCCTGCCCAGCTCCTACCTGGCGCACGCCGCAGACGGCGACGGCGACGGCCGGGCCGATATCTGGACGTCGCGCGCCGACACCTTCGCCTCCATCGGCACATATCTGAAGGACCGGGGCTGGAAGGCGGGCACGCCCTGGGGTTTCGCTGTGGGGGTGCCGCAGGGCTTCGACCGGGCGAGCGTTGCCAACCCGGTGAAGCCGACCCAGTGCGTCCGCCCGCTGGAACGGCATTCGCGCTGGTTGCCGGCCGCCGATTGGCGGGCCAAGGGCTTTTTGCCGCTGAATGCACTGTGGCCGGCCGACGATGTGGAGATGACCCTGGTGGAGCCCGACGGGCCGGGCAAGGGTGCCTATCTGACCACGCGCAACTATCGCGCGATCCTGGAATACAACTGCTCCAACTTCTATGCGCTGTCGGTGGCGCTGCTGGGGAATGCCGTTGCGCCGGCGCTTCGCTGAGCGGCAGGCACTGGGGCTTGCGCTTGGGCTGCTGGTTGCGGCCTGCTCCTCGCAGCCGAAGCCAAAGGCGGTGTCCTCCGCGCCGGTTTCGAAGCCCGGCGTGCCGGGGGTGAAGATCGGCAAGCCCTACCAGCTGTTCGGGGTGACCTATTTTCCGGAAGACGACCGGAGCTATGACCGCACCGGGATCGCCAGCTGGTATGGCCCGACCTTTCACGAGAAGGCCACCGCGAACGGCGAGATCTACGACCAGGACGATGTGACCGCCGCGCACAAGACGCTGCCGATGCCGAGCTGGGTGGAGGTGACCAACCTCGACAATGGACGAAGCCTGGTGGTGAGGATCAACGACCGCGGGCCGTTCGTCGACGGGCGGATCATCGACCTGTCGCGCCGATCCGCGCAGCTGCTGGGGGTGGACCGGCCGGGGCTGGCGCGGGTGCGGGTGAAGCGGGTGTTTCCCGAAGGCGACTGGGCGCGGGCGGCGGCGGCGCAGCCGAGGCTGGTTTCGGCGCCGGTTGTGGGCCCGGCTGCGGTGGCCGCATCGGCAACGGCGATTGCTGCCGTGGCGGCCCGTGCGCCCGCGCCGGCGGCTGCGCCGGGTGTCCTGTTCATCCAGGTGGCCGCGCTGTCTGACGAAGGGCGCGCCCGCGCGCTTGCCTCGGTGCTGGGGGATTATGGGCCGGCGTCGGCCACGCCCACCGGCACCGGGCTGTGGCGCGTCAGGATCGGGCCGCTGGCCGAGGCGCAGGCCGGCACGCTGGTCGAGGAGGTGCGCGCAGCCGGCTACCCGGGCGCGCGGGTGGTGCAATGAGGGTTGGGCCATGAGGGGGGGGCGGTTCATCGCCTTCGAAGGCGGCGAGGGGGCCGGGAAAAGCACCCAGATCGCGCGTCTGGCCGATATGATGCGGGCGCGGGGCGACACGGTGGTGGTGACGCGGGAGCCCGGCGGCACGCCCGGTGCCGAGGAGATCCGCACGCTGTTCGTGCACGGCGCAACGGCGCGCTGGACGGTCGAGACCGACGTGCTGCTGGTGACGGCCGCGCGCGCCGACCATGTGGCGCGGCTGATCCGCCCGGCGCTGGAGGCCGGCCAGACGGTGCTGTGCGACCGCTTCGTCCACTCGACGCTCGCCTATCAGGGCCATGGCAAGGGTGTGGCGGTGGACCGGCTGCTGGCGCTGCATGCCTTTGCAACTGGCGACCTGTGGCCCGACCTTGTGCTGTGGTTGGACCTGCCGGTGGACATCGGGCTTTCGCGCTCGACAAAGCGCGCGGCGGCCCAGCAGGCAGACTTGCCGCAGGAGCAGCGGTTCGAGGAATTGGGGCTGGCCTATCACGAGACGGTGCGCTGCGGCTTTGCCAGCCTTGCCGCTGCAGACCCCCGCATCGTGCGGATCGATGCCTCCGAGGATATCGAGGCGGTCGGGCGGTCTATTGCGGCTGTTGCGCTGCGCTGACGCGGGTCTTGGCGTCCAGCAACTCGGTCGAAAGCCCGCGGTCGGTGCCGCACAGCCTGTCCCAGAAGCGGAAATAGAGGCCGTAGTTGGACTGGTAGCGCTCGTGGTGGACGTGGTGGTGCGAGGCCGAGATCATCTGCCTGCCGAACCAGCCTTCTACCCAGCGCCGCGGGAAGATTTCCCATCCCATGTGATTGGTGACGCCAAAAAAGGTGGCGATCAGCAGCACCGCCATCAGCGCGCCATGGTGGATGGGGATCAGGAAGGTGAGCGCCGGGATCAGCCAGGCCGCCGAAATCGCCTCCCACGGGTGGAAGGCCATGGCGGCCCAGGCGGTTGGCGGGCGGCTTTCATGATGGACGGCGTGGGCTGCGCGGAACAGCGCCGGCCAATGGTGCATGGCCCGGTGCGTCCAGTAGAACCAGCTGTCGTGGAGGCCAAGGAACAGGAAGATGGAAACCGGGATCCACCAGATCGGCATGGCGGCGACATCGGTGTAGATGCGCGTGAGCCCGTGCATGACCCACAGGTGCGCAACGATGCCCGATGGCAGGCCGTAGATGACGGCCGACAGCAGCGACCAGCCGATCTCGCGCCGGATCTGGTTTGCCAGCCGGGCTGCCTTTTTCGGATCGGTGGGGGCATAGACGTCTGGGCGCACCCGGCGCGATGTCCAGGCAAAGAGGCCCGAGACGGCAAGATAGCGCGCCATCACGATGAGGCACATGGCAAGCGCAGACACGATGAGGGCGGTCATCAAGGCGTGATACCGGGGTGTTGCATCGGCGGCTAGTGGGTGCGTATGCGGCTGGAGGTCCCAGCTTTCGCCGCGACGACGCGACGCGGTTCAGCCATTCCAGTCGATATCGCGGGTCGCGATCTCGCCGAAGCTGAGGCCTGTTTGCCGCGCTGCCTGGATGATCGGCCAGGCCGTCCAGGTCATGGTGAGGAAGGGCATCGGGTCGGCCGCGCTCCAGCTCACGTCCTGGGTTGCGAAGAGATCGCGCGCGGCCCTGCCGCCGCCGCGGCGCCAGAAGCGGGACTGGACCTCGGTGAGGACGGCGTAGAATTGCTGGCGCTCGGGCATCGTGCGGAGCGGGACAGGCGACAGGCTGTCGGGATCGAGAAGCGCGCGGGCCAGCGGCTCGGGCTCGACGAAGTGGATGCCCGATGTGACGCGCGGGTTGCACTCGATCGCGAGCGGCCGGTCGCCATCGAGGATGAAATCAAAGCTCAGAAAGCCTTGGTAACCGGTGGCGGCGACGAACTGCGCGATCCAGGCCTCGACCGCGGGGTTTTCAACCTGTGCGAAGCGGACAGCGACGGTGCCCGACATCAGCGTGCCCTTGTAGACGGCAGTGACGAGGCTGCGCCCCTTGCGCGCGAGGGTGAAGCTGGAGAGGTGGGTACCGCCGACGAAACGCTGGACAAGATCGGCGGGGGAGGGCGCCGGCAGCGGGCCGGCGTCGCGGATGCGGATGTCGCGGCCGCCACAGCTGAGGATTGGTTTCACGACATGGCGGCCCGACGCGGCGATGGCGGCTGCCTCCACCGTGTCGGCGCGTGCACTGTCCGGGATGGCGGCGCCGACGCGACGGGCTGTTTCCACGAAGCTGAGCTTGTCGTGCAACCCCACGAGGTGCTCGCCGGCAGGGGCGGCGAGCCGGACGCCGGGCGGCAGCCGGCCATGCAGGAAGCCAACGTGCATGCTTTCCTCGGAGACAGGGCAGACGAGATCGACCTTCTCGCGCGTGACGATTGCCAGCAGGTCCTCGAGATAGCCCGCATGATCCGTGGCCGGCGCGCGGGTGACGAAGCTGGCGGCAACGCTGTTGGAAGCGCCGGTCAGGTGGCGCCTCATCGGTTCGGCGACGAGAACCCGGCAACCCGCGGCGTGGAAGCCGCGTGCAAGGTCGAGCGCCTTCGGAAGCCGGCCCAGCGTCAGCAGGACAGTTGTCATGCGGGCGTCACGCGCACCATGATCTGATCGGCCGGTCGGGTTGTCAGGCGGGCGGCGGGCTGGACCCTGTCGGCGTCGAGGACCTTGAAATCCCAGCGGCGGAACAGCTCGGCGAGGATCAGGATCGCCTCGGTGGTGGCAAAGGCCGCCCCGGCGCAGACGCGCGGGCCGGTGCCGAACGGGATGTAGGTGCCGGCCTTGATTGCGCCTTCGCGCGAACCTGCGAAACGGTCGGGATCGAAGGCGTCGGGCTGCTCCCAGTGGCCTTCATGGCGGTGCATGGTCCAGGGCGAGATCATCAGCATCGCGCCGCGCTTCATCCTGACGCCGCCCACCACCGTGTCGCGAATGGCGACGCGCGGCAGGAAGGTGATCGGCGGATAGAGCCTCAGCGTCTCCCGGAAGAGGTTGCGGACGAACGGCATGCGCCTGGCCATTTCCATGCCGATCGGGCCATCGCCGGCAACCGCCTGCACCTCGGCGCGCAGCCGTTCGCGGAGTTCGGGCCGCTGCGCGAGGATGAAGACCGCCCAGATGAGCGCCGACGCGCTGGTTTCGTGGCCGGCCAGGAACAGCACGCCCAGCTGGTCGATCACTTCCTCGCGGATGAAGCCGGCGCCGGTTTCGGGATCGCGCGCGCCGAGGATGGCCGAGGCCATGTCGTCGCCGCCGGCCGGGCGCCCATCCAGCAGGTCTGCGAGCAGGCGGCGGATTGTCGCGCAGGCCTCCAGCACCTCGGGCTTCTGCGGCACCGGCTTGAAGGGTGGGTCGAAGATCAGGCGGCCCAGTTCCACCTGGGCAACCGAACGCTCGAAGATGTGGAAGGCAGCGAAGGCCTCGGCGCTTGCGCCGCCGTCGAGCGGGCTGCCGAAGACCGCGCGGCAGATCACGTCGGCCGTCAGGTCGGACATGGCGGCGTCGAGCGAGAAGGCCGCGCCGCTGTGCGCCAACCCTTCCAGCCGCGGCTGGAACGCATCGACCGCGCCCGTCATGAAGCGGTAGCCGGCTGCCACGCGGACGGCCGAGAAGCTGGGGTCGATCATCCGGCGCTGCTGCCGCCAGCGGGCGCCCGACGAGGTGAAGATGCTGTCCCCGATCAGCGGCTCCAGCGCGCCCGTCATCAAGTCGGACTTGGGATAGACGTCGTCGCTGTCCACCAGCACGGCGCGGGCGGCTTCGGGATCGTTGATGATCCAGGTGGTGCGGCGCGACCAGCCGAGCTGGCCGATTCGCATCCGGTAGGCGCTGGCGGGCAGCAGGGTGAGCAGGTTGCCGTCGCCGCGCCAGGCGGTGCGGACGAGGCCGGCGAGCGGCGAGAGCGAACGGGGGCGGGGGGGCGTGTAGGGCTTGGGAATGACTGGGGCACGGGCCATGCGGCATTCATGCGCGGCCCTTCGGCCGGAACGCAATTGCAATCTGTATCGGGGCAGCGCAGGGTTGCCGTGGTTCGAGGGAATAATGACGACCGCCCAGTTGTTTCAGATGCTTGTGGTGTTTCACGTGGCAACCGGCGCGATCGGGCTCATGATCTTCTGGGTGCCCGTGCTCGGCCGCAAGGGCGGGCCCGCGCACAGGCGCTATGGCCGGCTGTTCAACCGGCTGATGTTCGCAACCGCCGCCACCGCGATCCTGATGGCGCTTCTGAACCTGCACGATCCGCTGGGCACGCATCCGCACATTGCGGACCCGGAATTCACCCGCAACATCTTCGGCTGGATGATGCTGTATCTCGGCGTGCTGACGGTGAACCTGACGGCCTATGGCTGGAACGCGCTGCTGAACCGGCGCGACCATGGCGCCAATCGCAGCGCGCTGAACCTCGCGCTGCAGCTGATCCTGTTCGTGCTGTCGCTGAACACCGCGGTGCGCGGGGTGCTGGTGGGCCAGCCGCTGATGGTCGGCATCTCCACCATCGGCTTTGCGACCGTCGGCACGAACCTGTGGTTCCTGTTCACGGCAAGGCCCCGGCCGGTCTATGCGCTGCGGGAGCATGTGAAGGGCCTGATCGGCACCGGGATCTCGGTCTACACCGCCTTCCTTGCGTTCGGGGCGGTGCGCTTCGTGCCCGAACTGGCGCTGCACCCGGGGCTTTGGGCGATCCCGCTGGTTGCCGGCCTTGCCACGATCATCTGGCACTGGGCGCGGCTGAACCGCGCGCACGGGTCGCGGAAGTCCGTCGCCTGAAAACCCGCCATGTCATCATCATCGGCGCTGGCGCCGGCGGGCTCGCCGCCGCAGTCGACCTCGCGCGGCAGGGGCTGGCCGTGTCCGTGCTGGAGGCCGCGCCCACGGTTGGCGGCAAGATGCGCCGGCTGGAAGCGGGTGGCGCCACGATGGACGCCGGGCCAACCGTCTTTACCATGCGCTGGGTGTTCGAGAGCCTGTTCGACGACGCGGGCGCCGCACTGGAAGGGGCGCTGAACCTGCATCGGGCCGATATCCTCGCCCGCCACGCCTGGCCCGACGGTGGCGTGCTCGATCTCCATGCAGACACAGGCCGCTCGGAAGCGGCTATCCGGGATTTCGCCGGCCCCGAAAATGCCGCCGGATTCCGCAGCTTCTGCGCGCGCGCGGCCGACATGCACGCCACGCTTGCCACGCCCTTCATGGCGAGCCAGCGGCCCACCATGGCCGAATTGACGTTTCGGGTGGGCAACCTTGCCGCACTGTGGCGAACCGCGCCGTGGGCGACGCTCTGGGGCAGCCTGGGGTCGCATTTCCCCGACCCGCGGTTGCGGCAGCTGTTCGCGCGCTATTCCACCTATGTCGGCTCCTCTCCGTTCAGGGCGCCCGCCACACTGATGCTGATCGCCCATGTGGAGGGCGAGGGCGTGTGGCTGGTGGAAGGGGGGATGCACGCGCTGGCGAGGGCGGTTGCCGGCCTTGCCGAACGCCTGGGTGCCACCATCCGCACCGGTTCGCCGGTGAGGCGCATCCTGGTGTCGAACGGGCGCGCGACGGGGGTCGAACTGGCGTCGGGCGAACGGATGGAGGCCGACGCCATTGTCTTCAATGGCGACATGAGCGCGCTGGGAATGGGCCTGCTGGGCGACGGCGCGCGGCCGGCGGCCAGGGCTGCAACATCTGCCCAGCGCGGGCTTTCCGCAATTGTCTGGACTGCGCGGGAGCCGACCGCCGGCTTCGCGCTCGACCACCACAATGTCTTTTTCGGCGAGGATTATGCGGACGAGTTCGACGCGGTCTTCGCCCGCCGGACTGTCTGCCAGCGCCCGACCGTCTATATCTGTGCGCAGGACCGGGGGCACGGCTCGGTCGCGCCCGGCACGGCCGAGCGGATGCTGGTGCTGGTGAACGCGCCCGCCGATGGCGACGCCCGCGCCTTCGAACCGCTTGCGCGCGACGAGATCGCGCCACGGGTGCGGTCGCTGTTAAAGGACTGCGGGCTCGATCTGGCGCTCGGCGCGGCAAGCAGCGTTGTCACCGGCCCGGACGGCTTCGAGGCGCTGTTCCCCGGCACCGGCGGCGCGCTCTACGGCAAGGCCAACCATGGCATGATGGGCAGCTTCAGCCGCCCGGGCGCCCGGTCGCGGTTGCCGGGCCTCTACCTGGCGGGGGGCTCCGTCCACCCGGGCTCGGGTGTGCCGATGGCGACGCTGTCGGGCCGGCTGGCAGCCGCGGCGCTCACCCTCGACCTGCCACGCGGACGGGTCTAAGGCCTCAGGCGTGACAGCGCCTGACCGACATTTCGATCTCCTCCTTGTCGGCGGCGGGCTGTCGGCCGGGCTGATCGCGCTTGCGCTGGCGCGGCACCGCCCGGACGTGTCGGTCGCGATCGTCGAACAGGGCACTGCCTTTGGCGGGAACCACACCTGGTCCAGCTTCGCAAGCGACCTCAGCCCGGAAGGAACCGAGCTTGTGGCGCCGATCATCGCGCACCGCTGGCCCAGCTACGAGATCCGCTTTCCCAGCTTCTCGCGGCAACTCCACTCGGGCTACCAGTCGGCCTTCTCGCACAAGCTTCACGATGCGCTGGTGGCGGCGCTTCGGCCGGACGCGCTGTTCCTGGGCACGCCGGTTGCAGCCGTCACGCCGACCGGGGTCACGCTTGCGAACCAGCAGACGATCAGGGCAGGCGCCGTGCTCGATGCGCGCGGGCAGCGCGCCTCGCAGCATCTGGAGCTCGGCTTCCAGAAGTTCGTGGGGCTCGAAGTCGAGCTGGAGGAACCGCACGGCCTGCACGGCCCCATCATCATGGACGCCAATGTCGACCAGATGGATGGCTACCGGTTCGTCTATACCCTGCCGTTCACGGCCACGACCGCCATGATCGAGGACACCTATTTCGCAGACGGCCTTCAGCTCGACAGGGCAGCCGTCGCGGACCGGGTGCATGCCTACGCCGCGTCGCAGGGCTGGCGCATCCGCCGGATCCTGCGCGAGGAGGACGGCGTGCTGCCGATGACGATTGCCGGCGATATCCGGGCCCATCTGGCGACCATACCCGAAGGCGTGGTCCCCGTCGGGATGGCGGCCGCGCTGTTCCACCCGGCCACCGGCTACAGCTTTCCCGATGCCGTGCGACTGGCGCTGCATGTGGCAAAACTGCCCAGCCTGGATGGCGCGGCAATAGACCGCGCAGTGCGGGAGTATGCCATCAATGTCTGGAACACCCGCAGTTTCTACAGGCTTCTCAACAAGATGCTGTTCCGCGCGGCATACCCCCACGAACGGCGCGGCATCCTGGAGCGCTTCTATGGCTTGTCCGATCCGCTTGTGAAGCGCTTCTATGCTGGCCATAGCACACTCCCTGACAAGATCCGGGTCCTCACGGGGAAGCCCCCGATACCGATCCCCCGCGCGATCCGCGGCATATTGAAGGGTTGAGAGTTCGATGCAGCGCACAGCAGCGGTTATCGGCAGCGGCTTTGGCGGGCTGGCGCTTGCCATCCGGCTTCAGTCCGCCGGCATCCAGACCACTCTGATCGAGGCGCGGGACAAGCCGGGCGGGCGGGCCTATGTCTATGAGGTCGACGGGTTCAAGTTCGACGCCGGGCCGACCGTCGTGACCGATCCCTCGTGCCTTGAGGAACTGTTCCAGCTCTCGGGCCGCAACATCGCCGATTATGTGGAACTGATGCCCGTCACGCCCTTCTATCGGCTGATGTGGGAAGACGGCGCGGTGTTCGACTATTCGAACGACGACGAGAAGCTGCTGGCGCAGATCGCCGCCCGCAACCCCGACGATGTGGAGGGCTATCGCCGCTTCATGGCGTTTTCCGAAGGGGTGTTCCGCGAGGGCTATCTGAAGCTCGGGTCCGAGGCGTTCCTCGATTTCCGCTCCATGCTGGAGGCAGCGCCCAGCCTCATCAAGTATCAGGCGTTCCGCTCGGTCTATGGGATGGTTTCCAGCTTCATCAAGGACCCGCAGCTGCGCGAAGCCTTCAGCTTCCACACGCTGCTGGTTGGCGGCAACCCCTTCAAGACCTCGTCGGTCTATGCGCTTATCCACGCGCTGGAAAAGAAGTGGGGCGTCTGGTTCCCGCGGGGCGGCACCCACGCCCTGATCCGGGGCCTGGTGACGCTGTTCGAGGACCTGGGCGGCCAGTTCATCCTGGGCCAGAAGGTGACGCGGATCGAGGCGGGCGCCGGCCATGTGATGGGCGTGACGTTGGCCGACGGCACCGAGATCAAGGTGGACACCGTCGCCTCCAACGGCGACGTGGTGCACACCTACAAGGACCTGCTGGGCCACCACCCGCGCGGGGCCAAGATGAGCCGGGCGATGCAGCGCAAGAGCTTCTCGCCCTCGCTGTTCGTGATCTATTTCGGCCTGAAGAAGACGCATCCGGAGATCGCCCACCACTCCATCCTGTTCGGCCCGCGCTACAGGGAGCTGCTGGCCGACATCTATTCGGGCGGCGGGCTGGCCGACGACTTCTCGCTCTACCTCCACCACCCCACCGCGACCGACCCGGCAATGGCGCCCGAGGGCTGCTCGGGCTTCTATGTGCTGTCGCCGGTGCCGCACCTGGGCAAGGCACCGCTGGATTGGGACAAGGTCGCGCCGAAATATGCCGACAACATCCTGGACTATCTGGAAAAGCGCCTGATTCCGGGCCTGCGCGAAAATCTGGTGCACATGTCGATGTTCACGCCGGAAAACTTCCGCACCGAGCTCAACGCGCACCTGGGCTCTGCCTTCAGCCTGGAGCCGGTGCTGTGGCAGTCGGCTTATTTCCGCACCCACAACCGCGACGATGTGCTGAAGAACCTCTATTTCGTGGGCGCCGGCACCCACCCGGGCGCCGGCATTCCGGGCGTCGTGGGCTCTGCCAAGGCGACCGCCAAGCTGATGCTGGCGGATCTGGGCGCTGCCGATCCGGCAGCCTGGCCTTCGAACGGTGGTCCGCGCCTTGAGGCCGCACAGTAGGGCGATGCCCCGGCGGATCCGGATCCGCAACGGGGCGACATCGGATCGCGCGCCGGGCTCTCGCGGCCGGGGCACACCGGATCTAGTTCCGCAAGGACCGGGAAACGCCCGGGATCAACCACCCGATCCGGCTGCTCTGGCTGCCGGTGCAGACGGGCGTGGTGCGCGAACTGTCTGATCCGCCCCAGCTTGACAGGGCCGCGATGCGCGCCCGGGCCACCGAGACCGCGCCCCGCCTCAGCCACCCGACGCGGCTGGTGAAGCTTGCGGACAAGGCGGTGAACCTGAACGACCTGATCGACTGGCGACCGGCCGGCTGGCCGCCTGCGCGCAAGGCGAGCTATGTCGAATGGTCAGCAGATGTGATCGCCGGCATCAGGGTTGCGCATCGCCCGCTGGAGCACGCGTTCGACAGCGCCTGTGTGCGCCGCCCGAATCCGTGATCGCCGCTTGGCGGAACGCCGATGCCTCGGCTAGAAACGGTGTCGTGGAAGATGGTCTGCTGCAAAGCGCCGAAGAGGCGATCCGCCAGGGTTCGAAGAGCTTCGCGCTGGCGAGCCGCCTGTTCGACGGCACGACGCGGGCCCGCGCCACGCTGCTCTATGCGTGGTGCCGGCACTGCGACGATGTGATCGACTGCCAGTATCTGGGCGAAGGAACTTATGACTGGGGCGGCAGCCCGGAGGAGCGGCTGGCGAAGCTGAGGCATTTTACCGACCTCGCACTGGCCGGCCAGCCGACAGGCGAGGTTGCCTTCGATGCACTGGGCCGGGTGGCGGCGGAAACAAACTTGCCGCCGCGCTATGCCCATGATCTCCTCGAAGGCTTCCGGATGGATGTCGAGTGGCAGCCGGTGCAGTCGGCCGACGACCTGCTGACCTATTGCTTCCATGTTGCCGGCTGCGTCGGCGTGATGATGGCAATCGTGATGGGCGTGTCGCCGGACGATCATGCGACCTTGGCGCGGGCTTCGGACCTCGGGCTTTCGTTCCAGCTGAACAACATCGCCCGCGACGTGGCCGAGGACGCGGCGCGCGGGCGCTGCTATCTGCCGGCCGAATGGCTGGCAGGCGAAGGGCTGGACGCCGACAGCTTTGCCGACCCCGCCAACCGCGACGCGCTGCACCGGGCAGTCACCCGCCTTGTCGACCTTGCCGAACGCTATGAGGCGTCTGCCGCCCACGGCGTGCCGCGGCTGCGCAACCGCCAGGCGTGGGCCGTGCTGTCGGCCGCGCAGATCTATGGCGACATCGGCCGAAAGGTGCGCGGGCAGGGCCCGCAGGCGATGGAAAGCCGCGCCTACACCCGCCGCCGCGACAAGCTGATCGCAGTCGCGCTGGCCGCGCCCGAGGCGATCTGGAAGCGCAATGTCCGCGTGAGCACCCCATCCGACCGCACCGGCCTGTGGACGCCTGCCTTCGCGTGAAGCCCGGCCCTATTCGGCAGGGCCCGCCATGTTCCGCCCGACCGGGTTCGCGCGCACGATCGCAATCCCGGCCCGGCGGTTTTCCTCCAGCTGGCGTTTCAGCTCGTCGATCGGCGGCGCCCAGATAAAGCCGAAGCTGACCGTGCCTTCCTTCGATTCGACCACATGGTGCAGCCGGTGGGCCTGGATGATCCGCTTCATATAGGCCGAGCGCGGGATATAGCCCGTTTCGATCCGGCGGTGGACGATGATGTCGTGGAAGCCGAAATAGATGGCGCCGTAGCCGGTGATTCCGGCGCCGATCCAGGTGAACAGCGAGCCGCCGCCCCCTTCGACGCCGTAGAAAATGAAGCCGATGGCAACTGCAGCGCCCATCACGCCATACCAGTCGTTTGCTTCGAAAAAGCCTTCGCGCGCGCTGTGGTGCGACCTGTGCAGGCCCCAGCCGAACCCGTGCATCACATGCTTGTGACCATAGATGGCCACCACTTCCATCACGAGGATGAGAGCGACGAAGACGAGAAGGCCGATATACCAGGGAATGTCGATTGGCATGATCACGCTTTAGGCCTGTTGAACAGTCTTGGGGAGGGGTGCCGTTTGCCGCAGCCGGCAGGGCCCGCCATCGGCGCAGCGGAAGGGCGGCATCAGCGATCTGCCCTTTGCGCAGGTGTCAGCGGTGCCCATGCGAGGTTGGCGTCGCCCTTCGCCTCCACCAGCAGATAGGCGCCCTGGCCCAGCGGCCGGATCACGCCGTTGCGGGTGTCGGTGATGCGGGCGTTCAGCACGAAGGCCCCGATCCGCTTGTCTGTGAGAGCGGTTTGGATCTTGCCGAGAAGCTTGTCGAAGTCGCGCGCGAAGTTGGTCGCCAGCTCGGCTGCGATCACGTCCCGCACCTCGGGCGCCTGGGCAATCGCCAGCAGCAGCGCGCCCTGGGCGCCCGCTATGTCGCCGCTGATCAGAAGGTCGGACACGATCAGCTTCTGGGTGTCGGGCGCATTGGAAACCGCCCCTGTCAGCCAGACCAGGCCGCCCACGTCCAGCAGGCCGCGCGGGCCTTTTGCCTTGATGGGCAGGCCGACCGCGATCCGCCCGCCATCCGTGGCATAGAGGGTCGGCCGCCCGAACGTCGGGTTCAGCCGCCCGGTCCCTTCGATTGGGATGCCCTTTGCCGAAAGCTTTGCGAGCGCTTTTTCAAGCTCGCCTTCCAGCACCGACCAATCGGCAACCACGGGGATCGTCAGCCGGAAGCCCGTTCCGCCTTCCAGCATTCCGAGCGGTGGAAGCGGCGTCGGCGCGGGATCGGCGGGACGGATGCCGACGAAGGTTTCCGTTGCTGCATCGAACTCCAGCAGCAGTTTCAGGGTGCGATCCTCGATCCGGTAGCCGCCATAGCCCAAGCCGCGCGGTGTGACGCGCATCCAGACCTCCGGGTTGCGGGCATTCAGCTCGACCACGGTGTGGGCCTTTTCCCAGCTTTCCTGCACGTGTCGGCGCGGATGCGCTTGCGCCAGCATCTGCGGCACCTCGCCCTCAAGCTTCGCCACCAGCTTGGCCAGTTCCCTGTCGGCGAGGCCGGTGAAGGTGATGCGCTGGCCTGCAAGGCGGACGCCGGGCTCCTCTTCCCAGCGATAGCGGATATCGACCCTGGGCCTTGGCATCCAGTCGCGGTCGAGTGCCAGGCGGATGTCGGCTGTGACGAGCGCCTTGCCCGTCGCCTCGTTTGTGCCGATGAAGCCGGCAATGTCGCGCGCCTCGATCTCGCCCCGGACCGGCATGGTCAGCCGCAGCGTGTTGCCCGTGCCCGACAGCGCGATCCGCCCGCGCGTCACGTCTCCAACCAGCCGGCAGCCGTACTTGAGCTTGGATTTCGGCAGGCACCGGTCCCGCTTTTCGTCGATCGTCACCACTGTCGCGGGCAGGCGGGCGTTCAGGCGCTGCTCCAGGAGGTCGAGCTCGGCCGCCACCGGAAGGGCCACGCGCGAGGTCTGCGGCTGCATCAACTCGACCGGCCTTGCCTGGGGCGGGATCGCGTTCGAAAGCTGCCGGTCACATCCGGCGACGAGGAACAGAAGCAGGGCTGCAAGCCGGCGCATCGGCCGACGCTAGCAGCGCGCCCTTGTGGTGCAAGCCGACGATCTGGCAGAACGAAGCACGAACGCCTACCTTGCGCCGATGTCCATCGCGATTCGCACGAGCCTTGCCGACATTCCGCTGGCGCCGGGCTTCACGCCCAACCGGCCAAGCCGCCCGGAAAAGAGCGAGGGCGGCAGGCCCTTTGTCCTGAAAAGCGACTATGAGCCCGCCGGCGACCAGCCGACGGCGATCGCGGAACTTGTCGCCCAGGCGGCGGCCGGCGAACGCGACCAGGTGCTGCTGGGGGTGACGGGCAGCGGCAAGACCTTCACCATGGCGAAGGTGGTCGAACAGCTGCAACGCCCGGCCCTGGTGCTGGCCCCCAACAAGATCCTGGCTGCCCAATTATACGGCGAGTTCAAAAGCTTCTTTCCCGACAACGCAGTCGAATACTTTGTCAGCTACTATGATTACTATCAGCCAGAGGCCTATGTGCCCCGCACCGACACCTATATCGAGAAGGAGTCGAGCGTCAACGAGGCGATCGACCGTATGCGCCATTCGGCGACCCGGTCGCTGCTGGAACGCGACGATGTGCTGATCGTGGCGTCGGTTTCGTGCCTGTACGGCATTGGCTCGGTTGAGACCTATTCGGCGATGACCTTCAGCCTGAAGAAGGGGATGCAGATCGACCCGCGCGAGGTGGTGCGCAAGCTCGTCGCGCTGCAATACAAGCGCAACGAGATGAGCTTTACCCGCGGGGCGTTCCGGATGAAGGGCGACACGCTGGAGATCTTTCCGTCGCACTATGAGGACATGGCCTGGCGCGTGGGCTTCTTCGGCGAGGAGATCGAGGCGATCACGGAGTTCGATCCGCTGACCGGCAACCGGATCGCCAACCTCGAGAGCGTGAAGGTCTATGCCAATAGCCACTATGTCACGCCCGGCCCGACACTGAAGCAGGCGACCGAAGCCATCAAATTCGAACTGACCGAACGGCTGAAGGAGCTGGAGGCCGAAGGCAAGCTGCTGGAATATCAGCGGCTCGAGCAGCGAACCAATTTCGACCTTGAGATGATTGCAGCGACCGGAAGCTGTGCGGGCATCGAGAATTACAGCCGTTTCCTGACCGGGCGCCTGCCGGGCGAGCCGCCGCCGACGCTGTTTGAATATCTGCCCGAGAATGCGCTGCTGTTCGTGGACGAAAGCCATGTGACGGTGCCGCAGATCGGGGGCATGAGCCGGGGTGACCGGGTGCGCAAGGTGACCCTTGCCGAATATGGCTTCCGGCTGCCGAGCTGCGTCGACAACCGGCCGCTGAAGTTCGAGGAGTGGGACCTGATGCGCCCGCAGACCGTCAGCGTCTCGGCGACGCCCGGCAACTGGGAGATGGCGCAGACCGGCGGCGTGTTCGTGGAGCAGGTGATCCGCCCCACAGGCCTCATCGACCCGCCGGTGGAAATCCGCCCGGTCGAAGACCAGGTGGACGACCTGATCGCCGAGGCGAAGGCGACCGCTGCAGCCGGCTTCCGCACGCTCGTCACCACGCTCACCAAGAAGATGGCCGAGGACCTGACCGAGTTCCTGCACGAGGCGGGCCTGCGGGTGCGCTACATGCACTCCGATGTCGAGACGCTGGAGCGGATCGAGTTGATCCGCGATCTCAGGATGGGCGTCTATGACGTGCTGGTCGGCATCAATCTGCTGCGCGAGGGGCTGGACATCCCCGAGTGCGGCCTGGTCGCGATCCTGGATGCCGACAAGGAGGGGTTCCTGCGCTCGGAAACCTCGCTTGTCCAGACCATCGGGCGGGCCGCACGCAACGTGGAAGGCCGGGTGATTCTCTATGCCGACCGGCGGACCGGCAGCATGGACCGGGCGCTCGCCGAAACCGAGCGGCGGCGCACCAAGCAGGTGGCCTATAACGCGGCGAACGGCATCACGCCGACCACCATCAAGCGGGCGATTGCAGATGTGGTCGGGCATGTGGCCGCAAAAGACCATCTGACGGTCGACATCGACGACGAGACCCCCCACCTCGTCGGCCACAATCTGAAGGCCTATATCGCCGATCTCGAGAAGCGGATGCAGAAGGCCGCCGCCGACCTGGAGTTCGAGGAGGCGGCCCGGGTGCGCGACGAGATCCGGCGGCTGGAGGCCGGGGAACTGGGCATTGCGACCGAACGCACCGCCCCGATCAAGGGCAGGGCCGACGCCGGCCGGCCGGGCACGCGGACCAACAGGTGGGGCAAGGTGCGGGGGACACCCAAGGGACGACGATGACATTTGCCGTTGACCAACTTCGAATGTAGCCCA
>BBPE01000158.1_pt2 | contig 41595 bp, 38 predicted proteins | sample 1344301 | NCBI WGS metagenome assembly BBPE01 (sample SAMD00019089, study PRJDB2971) | groundwater metagenome | isolation source: The Cedars highly-alkaline
AGGCCCTGGTCGTGGCGAAGCCTTCGCCACAGATCGATGCTGAGAACCGCATCGAGTGCTTCGAACCGGGCGGGATGGACGGCCGGGCCGAGGACGGCTGCGAGGATTTCGCGCAACTCCGCCTGGATCGCCTTGTGGTCGGCCTGCAGGACCGGCGAGCGGTGGCGGTGGACTGCGGCAGCGACCGTGACGGGCAACACCTCCTCGAAGAAGCGGATCCGGCGCTCGACCAGCGCATGCAGCCGGGCTTCGGGCGTGTCGCCGGCAAGCGGGAGGGCGCGCACCGGCGCGACCTTGTCGCGCAGGATGGCGTTCATTTCGCGGTAGATCCCCTCCATGTCGGAAAAGAGGCGGAAGACCGTGCGCCGGCCGACGCCGGCGCGGGCGGCGACCGAATCGGCGCTGGGCGACAGGTCGCCTTCGCGGACCAGTTCGAGCATCGCCTCGACGATCCGCCGCCGGCTGTCCGCCGAGCGACGGCGGCGGCCATCGGGGTGCGCCGGTTCCTTTCGGGTCTGCACGCGTCGTCGTCCTTCAAGCCGCCGGCAGGGGGCTGGAGCCGTGTTGACGCATCCTTGCGCCCGTGTCACTATTGGCCTTGCTAGTGCCATAAGAAGCATTGGCGGGCAAGCCCCGGAGGAGGAGCGGTCTGATGGGCGCTGAGCCGAGCCTTTATTATTTGCATGGCGCCGGCGATTCCCGTTCCCATCTCGCCGTCCGGTGGTTGCCCCGGCTTGCGGCCGCCGCTCGCTGCTGATCGGCGGGGCGGTGGGCGCAGGCGCGGCCGGCGCCGTCGCTGTCGGCGCGCGGGCGATGGAGCAGCGCGCGCGGCAGTTCCGCACGCCCGAAGCCGTGGCGGATGGGCCGGCGCAGATCGGCGAGAGCTTTGCCGACAGCCGCCCGATCGACGTGACGAAGGCGAACTGGAAGCCCGGTGCCCCGAACGTGGTCGCCATCATCCTGGATGATGTGGGCTTTGCCGATCTCGGCTGCTTCGGATCGGAGATCCCGACGCCCAACATCGATGCGCTGGCGGTGCGGGGCCTTCGCTATGCGAACTTCCGCACAACCGCCATGTGCAGCCCTACCCGGGCGGCCTTCCTGACCGGGCTCAACCACCACTCCGCCGGGATGGGATGGCTGGCCGATGTGGACGCCGGCTATCCGGGATACAGGGGCGACCTGACGCGCGAAGCCGCGACCGTCGCCGAGATTCTGGGCGACGCCGGGTGGAACACGATGCTCGTGGGGAAATGGCATGTGAACAGCGGCCATTCGACCGGTGCAAACGGTCCAACCCACAACTGGCCCACCAATCGCGGCTATGAACGCGCCTACTGGTTCCAGGGCCATTCAACCGATTTCTTTTGCCCCGGCGAGCTGTTCGACGGGGTGGCGCCGGTGGAGCCGCCGCGCACCGACGATTATTATGTGATGGACGACCTGACGGACCGCGCCTGCGCCTATCTCGGCACGCAGAAGGCGCTCGACCCCGAACGGCCCTTCTTCCTCCACATCGGGTATCCGGGCGTCCACTCGCCGCTGCAGGTGCGCCGGCGCGAGCGGGCGCGCTTCAAGGGCCGGTATGACAAGGGCTGGGATGTGGTGCGGGCCGCGCGGCTGGAGAAGCAGAAGGCGCTGGGGATTGTTCCGGCGACCACGCCGCTGCCGCCGCTGTCGTCGAACGCGAAGCCGTGGGACAGCCTGAGTGCCGACGAGAAGGCGCTCTATGCGTGTTACATGGAGGTCTATGCCGCCATGCTGGCGAACATGGACGCGAATATCGGGCGGCTGATGCAGCGGCTCGACGAACTGGGTATTGCCGACAACACGCTTGTGTTGCTGTTTTCCGACAATGGCGGCTCGGCCGAGGGGACCAAGACGGGCACGCCCAACGTGTTCGCGGCCGCCTTCGGCCGGCCGGTGCCGGTGGCGGAAGCGCAGAAGCTGATCGACGTGATGGGCGAGGACCTCGGCAACCGGGTATCGCCGGCTTATTCGGCGCCCTTCCCCTTCGACGGCACCATCGAGCGGGTGCGGATCGAGGCGGACGCCTCGGCGCTGAGCCCGGTGGAGACGATGCGCTTCCTGAACGCGATGGCGCTCAGGGTGTAGCGCAGCCGGCCCTTGTGCCGGCGCGACGGGTGGGGAAGAAGCGGGCCATGGCTCTTGCCCCTCCTCCACTGCGCCTGCGTCTCGACGGGATCGCGCTTGCCCAAAATTACCGCCGCCTTCGCGAACTGGCGGGCGTGCCAGCGATTCCGGCGGTCAAGGCCGACGGCTATGGGCTTGGCGCGCGCGACGTTGTCCGCCGGCTGGAGGCAGCCGACGCGCCGGGCTTTGCGGTTGCGACCTGGCCCGAGGCGGTCGCGCTGGGTCGGCCCGATCTTGAGCTGCTGGTCCTGCACGGCTTCACAGCCTCCGTTGCAGAGGCCGCCGCAGCCTTTCCGCGCGCGCGACCCGTCCTCAACACTGCCGCCCAGATCGCAGCCTGGGCCAGTGCCTTTCCGGGCCGCACGGCCGACCTGATGGTCGACACCGGCATGAACCGGCTGGGAATCGCCCCGGCCGATGTCGCAGCCGCGCTTGCCGCCGTTCCCGTCCACACGATCCACAGCCACCTCGCCTGTGCCGATGACCCGGGGCACCCGCTGACGCTGCGGCAGCACGAAACGTTCCGCACCGTGGTCGCCGCCACGCCCGGCCACGCCCACGCACTCGCCAACTCGGCCGGTATCCACTGGGGCCGGGACTTCAGCTTCTCTGCCGTCCGCCCCGGCCTCGGCCTGTTCGGCGGCCGTCCGCACCCTGCCGCGCAAAGCCACCGGGTGGTGACACCGGAAGCGCAGGTGATTCAGGTCCGCACCGTTCCCGCCGGACAGACCGTGGGCTATGGTGCCACCTGGACCGCGCGGGCCGACAGCCGCATCGCGACCGTGAACATCGGCTACGCCGACGGCATCCCGCGCGCCGTCGCCCCCTATCTGCACCTGGTCGCAGGCTCCACGCGCATGCCTGTCGCCGGCATCATCTCCATGGACATGCTCGCCGTCGACGCCACAGGCGCCGACGTTGCCGAGGGCGACTGGCTCCAGCTCGACTGGGACCTCCCCGCCCTCGCCGACGCAATCGGCTCCTCCCAGTTCGAACTCCTCGTCCGACTGGGCCCCCGCTTCGACCGGGTCTGGAGCGGTTGAACGCAGGGGCGCTGCCCCTGCACCCCGCAAGGGGGCTGCAGCGCCTTGACCCCATGGTTTGCACAGGAGGGACAGGAGGGACCCCCGGAAACACAGGGGCCACCGGCACCGGCCTCTCGGCGGTCCGTCTTCTGCAAACTGTATGAGATGCAGGAGGCCAATGCCGGGTCTCGATGCGGAAGGCTGGTCGCGTTCGGCCGGTCGGCCGGTGCGCGGTCGCGCTTGCCGCTGCGCGGATAGCCGATGGTCAGCGGGATGCGGTGCAAATGCCGCCTGCTAAGGGCCGCTGCTCAGAACACCGGGTCGTTGCCGGGCTCAGACGGGACGTGGATTCCGCATTCGGATTTGTCCCAGCCGCGCCAACGGCCGGCGCGAGGGTCTTCGCCGGGCTGGACGCGCGACGTGCAGGGGGAGCAGCCGATGGAGGGGTAGCCTTCGGCGACGAGGGGGTGTGGGGGGAGCTTATGGTTTGCGGCGTATTGGCGAAGCTGCTCGGACGACCAGTCGTGCAGGGGGTTGAGTTTCAGGCGGGTGCCCTGGGGTTCGAACAGGCTGAGTTGCGCGCGGGCGCGGTTCTGGTGGGATTTGCGGCCGGAGATCCAGAGGTCGAAGCCGGTCAGAGCGCGGTCGAGGGGGTCTACCTTGCGGATGTCGCAGCAGCCGTCGGGGTCGTAGCTCCAGCGCAGGCGCCTGAGGTCTTTCGTGTCGAGGGTGGTTTGGTCGGGGTGGAGCCAGCGCACGTCGGTGAGGCCGAAGTGGCGGGAGAGGTCTTCGGCGTAGCGCAGCGTTTCCGCGAACAGCCAGCCGGTTTCGACGAACAGGATCGGGGTGTCGCGGCGGACCCGGGCTGCGAGGTGGAGGAGGACGGCGGAGTCGGCGCCGAACGAGGAGACGAGGGCAGTGGCGCCGAAGGCCGGGTCTGTGAGGGTGTCGGCAAGTGCATCGAGTGCCCGGCCGCTGTAGCGGTCGTTCAGCGCGCCTGCCGCGCCCGGGCCCCAGCGGGGCTCGGCGCGCGCGACGCTGGCCGACGTCATGCAGCGGCTCCCGGGTGGCGGATGGCCCAGGCGGGTTGGGCGGCGTCGGCGCCGCGCTGGTAGACGAAGGGGAAGCGGGCGAGCGCGGCCTTGGCCACCGCGGGGTCGATCGGGCGTTCGGGGGCGAGCGACGAAAAGCCGGCGCGGGCGAGGAAGACCAGCTGGTCAACGGTCAGGTCGCCGATGGCCCGGATATCGCCGGCAAAGCCCTGTTCGCGCAGGATCCGGGCCGAGGAATAGGCCCGGCCGTCGCGCCATTTCGGGAAGCTGAGGCCGATGACGCGGTGGTTGCCAAGCCCTGCGTGGGCGCGAACATCATCCTCGGGGGCAAGGACGACGTCGGGTTCGGCACCGGGTGCGGCGCGGTTGTCGATTGCGAACAGCTCAGCCATAGACGGCCTCCTTGAAGGGGGCTGCGCCAAGGCGGCGGTAGGTGTCGAGGAAGCGCTCGCCCGATTGGCGCCTGGCAAGATAGGTTTCGGTCAGCTTTTCGACCGCGTTCACGATCCCGGCCTCGTCGAAGCCGGGGCCCAGGATCTGGGCGAGGCTGGTGTCTTCGGCGCCGGAGCCGCCCAGCAGCAGCTGGTAATTCTCTGTGCCCTTCCGGTCTACGCCGAGCACGCCGATGTGGCCGGCATGGTGGTGGCCGCAGCCGTTGATGCAGCCCGAGACCTTGATCTTGAGTTCGCCCAGCTCGGTCTCGCGAGGGGCGAGGCGCCCGGCGATCTGCTTGGCGACGGGGATGGAGCGGGCGTTGGCCAGCGTGCAGTAGTCGAGGCCCGGGCAGGCGATCACGTCGGTCGCGCGGTCCAGGTTAACGTCGGCGAGGCCGATCTCGACCAGCTTTTCCCAGACGGCCTTCAGGTCGGCGGTGCGCACGTGCGGCAGCACCAGGTTCTGCGCATGGGTGACGCGGACCTCGTCGAAGCTGAGCTGTTCGGCAAGGTCGGCGATCGCTTCCATCTGCTCGGCCGAGGCGTCCCCGGGGATGCCGGACAGCGGCTTCAGCGAGATGTTGACAATTGCGTAGCCGGGCACTCTGTGCGGGGCGACCTGGCGGTCGACCCAGAGGGCGAAATCGGGGTCGGCGCGATCGATTGCGGTCGACAGGCCGGTCTCGAAGGCAGGCGGTGCGAAGAAGGCGCGGATCCGATCGATCTCGGCCTGCGGGGCGTCGAGGCCGAGCGTTTTCACATGCTGGAACTCGGCTTCGACCTGGCGGGCGAATTCCTCAGCACCGAGTTCGTGAACCAGGATCTTGATTCGCGCCTTGTAGATGTTGTCGCGCCGTCCGTAGCGGTTGTACACGCGCAGGATCGCCTCGGTGTAGCTGAGGTAATCGTCGACGGCCAGGAACTCGCGGATGACGGGCGCGATGAAGGGCGTACGGCCCATGCCCCCGCCGACATACACACGGAAGCCCAGCTTGCCGGCGGGATTGCGCACGACCTGCAGCCCGATGTCGTGCAGCTTCATTGCCGCGCGATCGGTTTTGGATGCGATGACCGCAATCTTGAACTTGCGCGGCAGGTAGCTGAACTCGGGGTGGAAGCTGGACCATTGGCGCAGCAGTTCGGCCCAGATGCGCGGGTCGTCGACCTCGTCGGCGGCCGCGCCGGCATATTGATCCGAGCTGATGTTGCGGATGCAGTTGCCCGAGGTCTGGATGGCGTGCATCTCGACGGCTGCAAGCTCGGCCAGCAGGTCGGGTGCTTCTTCGAGCCGGATCCAGTTGTACTGGATGTTCTGCCGGGTGGTGAAGTGGCCGTAGTTGCGGTCATATCTGCGGGCGATGTGGCCCAGCATCCGCATCTGTGCGCCCGACAGCGTGCCATAGGGGATGGCGACGCGCAGCATATAGGCGTGAAGCTGGAGGTAGAGCCCGTTTTTCAGCCGGAGCGGCCTGAAATGGTCCTCGTCGAGCGCGCCCGAGAGGCGGCGCTGCACCTGGTCGCGGAATTCGTCGACGCGGGCGTCGACGATGGCCTGGTCGATCTGGTCGTACCTGTACATCAGCGCCAATCCTGTCCTTGCAAAGCGAGGTCCGCGCGGACGGTGGGGCCATAGGCCCTGATCCGTTCACGGACCTTCACCGGCCGCCAGCGCGCGTTTGCCGTGCCGTCGCTGATCCGGTCTGCATCGATGAGGGCAAGGTCGCTGACCCGCTCGTGCTGCGCCTCGCGCACCAGAAGGGCCTCGCCATCGGCGTCGACTGCGACGGCCTGGTCGATGGTCAGGCTCCAGCCCTCGCCATTCCACCACAGCACGTCACCGCGCAGCAGTTCGTTGCCTGTCAGCAGTTTCACCATGCTCCCGATGCTCCGCTTCCTTCCAGCAGCGCCACGACATCGCGCGCCATCACATCCTCGGCATCGGCAAGCGCTGCGACCCGGCCCACCACGAGGATGGCGGGGCTCTTCACCTGCTCCCGAACGACGACATCCCCCAATTCGGCAAGAAGCGTGCGGATGGCGCGGGCGTCGGCAAGCGTTCCGCGCTCCAGGATGGCGACCGGCATGTCGGGCGAGACGCCATCGGCCATCAGCTTGTCGGCGATCAGCCCGGCGGTCGTGACGCCCATATAGACGACCAGCGTGCGGCCCGGGCCGGCAAGGCCCCGCCAGTTCTGCTCGTTCAGGCCCTGGCAGGTGCCCGCGACGAAGCTGACCGCGCTGGCGAGCGCCCGGTGCGTGAGTGGCAGGCCGGCTTCGGCTGCACAGCCGAGCGCGGCCGACACGCCGGGGATGACTTCGCAGGGGATTCCGGCGGCGCGCGCGGCCTCGAGTTCCTCGCCGCCGCGGCCGAAGACGAACGGGTCGCCGCCCTTCAGCCGCACGACAGTCAGCCCGTCCTGCACGAGGCGCACCAGAAGGGCGTTGATTGCCTGCTGGGGCATCGCGTGGCGGTCGCGCTTTTTCGCGACGGAGATCCGCTGTGCATCGGCGCGCGCAAGATCGAAGATGCCCGCGCCGACCAGCCCATCGTGCACCAGCACATCGGCTTGCGCGATCAGGCGCGCGGCCCTGAGCGTGAGGAGATCGGGATCGCCCGGCCCGGCGCCGACCAGCCACAGCCGGCCTTGGGAATGCCTGTGCGTTTCCATCTGTTCCATGGCCCGCCTGTTGCGCCGCCCGGACGCCGGCCGCCACATGCGAAATCTTGGGGGGCCGCAATGTCGGCTTTCCCCTGTTGCAAGGGCCGGGCCCGCGCTAAGAGGCAGGCATGACCACTGGTGCACCCGCTGCGGCAGCCCCCGGCGCGGCAACCCCCGACGCGGCAAACCCCGAGGCGGGGCCATTCCGGCGCCTGTTCCGGCGCCTGTTCCAGCGCATCGGCGCCTTTCTGGCCCGGATGCCGCGGCGAACCCTGATCCTGCTGGCGGGCATTGCCGTGCTGGGGCTTGCGGGGCTGTTGCTGCTGTGGCTGCTGGTGGGCCGGGGCCTTCCGGATGCGGCGAGCCTTGCCAACTACCAGGCGCCGCTGCCCACCACGCTGAGGGCAAGCGACGGCACGCCGTTCCACAGCTTCGCGCGGGAGCGGCGGATTTATCTGCCCTATTCCGAGATCCCGCCGGTGGTGGTGCAGGCTGTCACCTCGGCGGAGGACAAGACCTTCTTCACCCATTCCGGCCTCGACTATGCGGGAATCGCGGCGGCCGTGATCACGAATGTCCAGGCGCTCGGCTCGGACAAGCGCCCTGTCGGGGCCTCCACCATAACCCAGCAGGTCGCCAAGAATCTGCTGTTGACCAACGAGGTGACCATCGGCCGCAAGCTGCGCGAGGCCATACTGGCGAAAAGGATCGAGGAGCAGTTCACCAAGGAGCAGATCCTGGAACTGTATCTGAACGAGGTGTTCCTTGGCCGGAATGCCTATGGGATCGAGGCGGCCGCGCAATCCTGGTTCGGAAAGCCGGCAGCCGAGCTGGGGCCTGAAGAGGCGGCGTTCCTGGCGGGCCTTCTGAAGGCACCGTCGGCCTATAATCCGGCGACCAACCTGAAGCGGGCGACCGAACGGCGCAACTATGTGCTGGGCGAGATGGCAAGGAACGGCCACCTGACGCCCGAACAGTCCCGCGCGCTGCAGATGCTTCCGATCGTGACCACGCGCAGCGGGATTGCAAACCGACAGGCGAATGTCGGCGGCTATTTCGTGGAAGAGGTGCGCCGCCAGCTGATCGAGGCGTTCGGCGAGGACGCGAAGACGGGACCAAACAGCGTCTATGCCGGCGGGCTGTGGGTGCGGACGACCATAGACCCGGTGATCCAGGCAGCGGCCGAGGATGCGCTTCGGAGCGGCCTGCTGCGCTATGATTCGGGGCGCGGCTGGCGTGGGCCGGCGGCGACCATCGAGCCGGGCGAGGGCTGGGAAGGCCGGCTGCGCGCAGCCCCCGTGGGGGCCGGGATGCCCGACTGGCGGATGGCGGTGGTGCTGGGGAAGGATGGCGGTGGGCTGACGCTTGGATTTTCGGACGCAAGCCGGGGCCGGATGGCGAACGGGGACGCAACCCGTGCGCGCGACGGCCAGCCGGCCTGGCAGCAGCTGAGGCCGGGCGACGTGATCCCCGTGGCGCGCCTTGGCCGCAACACCTGGGCGCTGCGGCAGATTCCGGCGGTGTCGGGCGCGATGGTGGTGCAGGAGCCGCAGACCGGCCGGGTGCTGGCGATGGTCGGCGGTTGGGACGTGCAGGGATCGAGCTTCAACCGGGCGACGCAGGCGATGCGGCAGCCGGGCTCCAGCTTCAAGCCGTTCGTCTATGCAGCAGGGCTCGACAACGGGATGACGCCGGCCTCGATCGTCGCGGATTCGCCCTATTGCGTGTACCAGTCGCGCAGCCTGGGGACGAAATGCTTCCGCAACTTCTCGGGCGGCTATGCTGGCGGGCAGACGATGCGCTGGGGGCTGGAGCAGAGCCGCAACCTGATGACCATTCGCATCGCCTACAACAGCGGCATGGACAATGTGGTGAAGCTGGCGAAGGACCTGGGGATCGGCGACTACAAGCCTCTGCTCGCCATCGCGCTGGGGGCGGGCGAGACGACGCCGATGCGGCTGGTGAACGCCTATTCGATCCTGATGAACAACGGCAGGGCGGTGGAGCCGGTGCTGTTCGATCTGGTGCAGGACCGCAACGGCAAGGTGCTGTTCCGCGCCGACAGCCGGGTGTGCGAGGGGTGCAGCACCGGGCGATGGCAGGGGCAGGCGATGCCGCGCCCGAGGGACAATCGGCGCCAGATGATGGACGCGCGCACCGCCTTTCAGGTGACGCACATGATGGAGGGCGTGATCCAGCGCGGGACGGCGACGGTGCTGCGGCCGCTGGGTGTGCCGATCGCCGGCAAGACGGGAACGACGACGGGCCCCAAGGACGTGTGGTTCGTGGGCGGCACGCCCGATTTCGTGGCCGGGCTGTACATCGGGCACGACAAGCCCCGCAACCTGGGCGGCCTGCAGGGCGGGACCTTTGCCGCGCCGATCTGGAAACAGTTCTACACCGGCGCGTTCAAGGACAATCCGCCCGAGCCTGCACCCTTCATCGCGCCGTCCGGGGTGCGGATGGTGCGGGTGGATCGCCGGTCGGGCCAGCGCATCTATGGCACCTGGCCCGGAATGGAGCCCAAGGCCGGGGTGATCTGGGAAGCCTTCAAGGCCGAAAGCGAGCCGCGCCGGATCTATCGCACGGCCGATGCGGGGGTGGCGGTGCTGGGCCCATCGACCCCCAAGGCGCGGGTGAAATCGGATTCCGATTTCCTGCGACAGCAGGGCGGAATCTATTGACCCGGCGCGACCCGCCGCCCTGAACTCTGGCCGGAGCGCCTGCCGGCGGGTCCACAGTTGCGGGTGACCTTTGGTTGGGGTGAGCAGGATCGGATCAGCGTGGATTTCGGCGTCGGCCTCGATCACCGTTCCGCTGTCCGCCTGCAGCTTGCCGACCCGCCCGGTCCCCTGCAGGCTTGCGACAAAGCGGTTGAAGTGGTCGAGCCGGTCGACCGCGCCATAGGGCATTCCTGCCGGCGCGGCGGGCTGTCGTCGGCCCAGAGCGTGAAAAGCTCGGGAAACGCGGGCTCGGGAAGCGCGGGCTCGGGAAGTGCGGGCGGGGCGCGCAGATGGTCGGGCGGGGGCTGCGCGGTCGATCCGGCGCGGTCATGTGCATCGTCGCCGTCCATCAGCCCGGCGAGCGCGGCTTGCAGCCGATCCTCGTCCAGCGTGTCGATCCGCTGTTCCAGCCGCGCTGTCGCCATCCGCTCCGCCACCGTTGCCACCCGTATCAGACAGGCGGCGACGGACCGACAGGCCCCGGCGCTTCACAAGCGGCGCGACCCATTCTAAGAGCGCAGCATGCGTGCCGGAGCCCAGAACCATGTCGACAAGATTGAGCAGGGGCTTGCCCTGCTGAGGAGGTTTCTTTGACTGGGATCGCGCCCTCCAGAAACTCGACCAGCTGAACCATCGCGCCGAGGACCCGGCGCTGTGGAACGACCCCAGGGCCGCGCAGGAGCTGATGCGCGAACGGCGCAAGCTGGACGAGGCGATTTCCGCGACACGCCGCATCGAGACGGACCTTGCCTCCACCGTGGAGCTTCTGGAGCTTGCCGAAGCGGAAGGCGATGAGGCGCTTGCCGATGAAGCGGTTGCAGCGCTTGCCGAGCTTGCCGCAAAGGCGGAGCGCGACAAGGTCGAGGCGCTGCTGTCGGGCGAGGCGGACGGGCTGAACGCCTATGTCGAGATCAATTCGGGCGCCGGCGGCACCGAGAGCCAGGACTGGGCCCAGATGCTGCAGCGCATGTATATGCGCTGGGGCGAGCGGCGCGGCTTCAAGGTGGAGCTGATCGACTACAACGCCGGCGAACAGGCGGGCATCAAGTCGGCGACCATGCTGCTGAAGGGCGACGGCGCGTTCGGCTGGGCGAAGACCGAGTCGGGCGTGCACCGGCTGGTCAGGATCAGCCCGTACGACAGTTCGGCCAGGCGCCACACCAGCTTTTCCAGCGTCTGGGTCTATCCTGAGATCGACGACTCGATCGAGATCGAGATCAAGGAAAGCGACTGCCGGATCGACACCTACCGCGCGAGCGGTGCGGGTGGGCAGCACATCAACACGACCGATTCGGCGGTTCGCATCACGCACATCCCGTCGGGCATCGTGGTGGCCTGCCAGGGCGAACGGTCGCAGCACAAGAACCGGGCGACGGCGTGGAAGATGCTGCGCGCGCGCCTGTACGAGGCGGAACTGGCCCGCCGCGAGGCCGAAGCGAATGCGGTGAACGCGACCAAGACGGACATCGGCTGGGGCCACCAGATCCGCTCTTATGTGCTGCAGCCCTATCAGCTGGTGAAGGACCTGCGGACCGGCGTCACCAGCACGGCGCCCGGCGATGTGCTGGATGGCGCGCTCGACCCGTTCATGGCAGCCGCCCTCTCGCAGCGCGTGAGCGGCGAGACGGTGGACGTCGAGGACGCCGACTGACCGCGATGAAGGCCGACGACGCCACGTCCTACACCCGCAAGGTGGAAGCCGTGCTGTTCGCCGCCGCCGAGCCGCTGACGCCGGCTGACATCCGCGCCTATGCCGGCGAGGGCGACCTGGGCAGCGCGCTGGACCAGCTGGTGACGGACTATGCGTCGCGCGGCGTGAACCTGGTGCAGCGCGGCGGGCGCTGGCTGTTGCAGACCGCGCCCGACTGCGCTTGGGTGCTGGAGCGGGCGCGCGAGGTGCCGAGGAAGCTGGGCCGCGCAGCGCTGGAGGCGCTTGCCATCATCGCCTATCACGAACCCGTGACCCGCACCGAAATCGAGGAGATCCGCGGCGTGCAGACCGCGCGTGGCACGCTCGACACGCTGCTGGAAGCGGGCTTCGTCTGCCCGGCCGGGCGCCGCGAAACCCCGGGCCGGCCCATGCAATATGCAACGACACCCGCCTTCCTTGCGCATTTCGGGCTGGAAACGCGGCGCGACCTGCCGGGTATTGCCGAACTGAAGGCGGCCGGGCTGCTGGATCCGCTTCCGGACGCTCATGAAACTGTCACCGACGCCGCACTGGCGCCGGCAGAGCCGAACGACTAGATAGCAGCCATTGAACGCCCGCGCGGCGACACCGGGAGTAAGACCATGGGCAGCATGAGCATCTGGCACTGGGTCATCGTGGCCCTCGTCGTGCTCCTCCTCTTCGGCAGGGGCCGCATCTCCGAGATGATGGGCGATCTTGCCAAAGGCATCAAATCATTCAAGAAGGGCCTTGCCGACGACGATGCGAACCCGGCAGCGCCGGCCGCCCCCCCCGCACAGGTGACCCAGCAGGCCGCGCCCCAGCCGACCCCGACTGCGGACCAGGCCCCCCGCTGAGGGGAGCCTTGCCAGCCCCATGTTCGAGATCGGTGGCACCGAGCTTCTTCTGATCGCGGTCGTCGCTCTGCTGGTGATCGGCCCCAAGGAGCTGCCGAACGCGCTTCGCACGCTTGGCCGCTACACCGGCAAGGCCCGCGCGATGACCCGGCACCTGCGCTCGGGCTTCGACGAGATGATGCGGCAGGCCGAACTGGAGGAAATGGAAAAGCAGTGGGCCGAGCACAACCGGAAGATCATGGCCGAGGCCCCGGTCGTGCCGGACCATGCGCAGCCCACCGCCGCATATGAAGAGGCGCCGCCGGCCGATCCCGCCGCGCCGCCATCCGATCCCGCCGCGCTGCCGGCTGCCATAGCCCCGGGCGAGCCCGACCCGAGGCCGCTGCCATGATTCCGGACATTGACGACAGCAAGGCCCCGCTGATGGACCATCTGATCGAGCTGCGCACGCGCCTGCTCTGGTCGGTTGTGGCGATCCTGATCGCCTTTTTCCTGTGTTTCGCCTTCGCGAAGGACATTTTTGCGCTTCTGGTCCGGCCTCTGGCCGAAGCAGGGCAGGACCGGGTGATCTTCACCCAGGTGTTCGAGGCCTTCTTCGTACAGGTGCGGGTGGCCTTTTTCGGCGCCCTGATGGTCAGCTTCCCGGTGGTTGCAACGCAGATGTGGCGCTTCGTGGCGCCCGGCCTTTATCGGCAGGAAAAGGCCGCACTGTTGCCGTTTCTGGCCGCCACGCCCTTCCTGTTCTCGGCCGGCGCCTGCTTTGCCTATTTCATCGCCATCCCGACTGCGCTCACCTTTCTGCTTGGCTTCCAGGGCGACCTCGGCAGCTCGGGCGTCAGCCAGGAGGCCCTGCCCTCGGTCGGCAACTATCTGAGCTTCATCATGCAGTTCCTGTTCGCTTTCGGAGTTGCCTTTCTGCTGCCGGTGCTGCTGATGCTGCTGAACAAGGCCGGGATCGTGACACGCGACCAGCTGGTCGGCTTTCGCCGCTATTTCATCGTTGTGGCGTTCGTGATCGCGGCGATCTTCACCCCGCCCGATGTCGTCTCGCAGCTGCTGCTCGCCGTGCCGCTGGTGCTGCTTTATGAAATCAGCCTGATCGCCATCCGCCTGACGGACATGCCCAAGGCCACCGCAGAGACCCTGCCCGAGACACAGGAAAAGCCCGTCGAATGACCCTTTCCCCCAGGCTGGGCCTTTCCCGCCCCGAACTGCTGCGTGGCGCCAACCTGATCGCAGGCCGCTGGGTGGAGGGCGATGCCTTGGGAATCGCGGTTGTAAATCCGGCCACCGGCGAACCACTGGCCCATGTGCCGCGGCTGGGCCGGGCGGAGGCGGCAGAGGCGATCGGCGCGGCGCAGGCTGCAATGCCCGCTTGGACCGCACTGACGGCAAAGGCGCGATCGGTGGTGCTGCGCTGCTGGTATGACCTGATGATGGCAAACCAGGACGATCTGGCCCGCATCATGACGGCCGAGCAGGGCAAGCCGCTTGGCGAATCGAAGGGCGAGATCGCCTACGCGGCGAGCTTCATCGAGTGGTTCGCGGAAGAGGGGAAGCGCGCCTATGGCGACGTGATCCCGCCGCACCAGGCAGACCGGCGCATTCTTGTGCTGAAGCAGCCTGTCGGGGTGGCGGCAGCCATCACGCCCTGGAACTTCCCGGCCGCGATGATCACCCGCAAGGCCGGGCCGGCACTTGCGGCCGGGTGCGGGATCGTGGTGAAGCCGGCGTCGGCAACGCCGTTGACGGCGGTCGCGCTGGCGGTTCTGGCCGAGGAAGCCGGGCTGCCGGCGGGGCTGCTGTCGGTCATCACCGGCAAGGCATCGGAGATCGCAGCCGAGTTCACCGCGAACCCGACGGTCCGCAAGATCAGCTTCACGGGCAGCACCGAGACTGGGAAGGAGCTGTACGCGGCCGCTGCGCGGAATGTGCAGAAGATCAGCCTGGAGCTTGGCGGGAATGCCCCCTTCATCGTGCTGGACGATGCCGATCTCGACGCTGCGGTCGAGGGCGCGGTTCTCTCCAAGTTCCGCAACGCGGGGCAGACCTGCGTGTGCGCGAACCGGATTTACGCGCAGGCGGGAATTCATGATGCCTTTGTCGAGCAGCTGTCGGCCCGGGTGAAGGCGCTGAAGCTGGGCAATGGCGCCGAGGCCGGCACCGACATCGGCCCGATGATCGACATGGAGGCGGTGGAAAAGACCGAGGCGCATATCGCAGACGCAGTTGCCAAGGGTGCGACCCTGGTAACCGGCGGCGAGCGGAGGGGCGGCACCTTCTTCACGCCGGCGCTATTGACGGGCGTCACGGAGGCGATGGCGGTCGCGACCGAGGAAACCTTCGGGCCGTTGGCGCCGGTGTTCCGGTTCGAGACCGATGCCGAGGTGATCGCGGCTGCCAATGCGACCCGGTTCGGGCTTGCGGCCTATTTCTACGGGCAGAATCTCGGCCGCGTGTTCCGGCTCGCCGAGGCGCTGGACTATGGCATGGTCGGCATCAACACCGGCATTCTGAGCACGGAAGTCGCCCCCTTCGGCGGGGTGAAGGAATCCGGTATCGGGCGCGAAGGCTCGAAATATGGTCTCGACGAGTATCTGGAGACCAAATATCTCTGCATCGGAATCTAGGGCCTGAGCCGGCCACGGCGCGCGCCGCCACCCAGGCGCCGCGCTGCACCTGCAGGCCGTCCAGCCCGTCGAGGTCTGCCAGCGCGTCGCCGAACCGGTAGAGGATAAGCGGCCTGTCGCCGCCTTCCAGATGCAGCCGCAGATAATGATCCTCGGCTGTCACCGCCAGGAGACGTGACAGGTCCGCCTTCCGCGCAAGCCCCCGCGACGGGGCGAGGGCGGCAGGCCTCGCAGGCAGATCGGCCTGCCGCCAGGACACGGCAGTGACCCCGGCGCTGATGCTGACCGAGATCAGCACGGGCGATCAGCCACAGGCCGAGCCACCCGGGCGCAAAACCGATTCCGACCGCACGATAGACCCGGGCGATTTCCAGCGGCTGGGCCTGTTCATGGCGGGTGTCAGCCAGTATCTCGTCAATCCGCGCTTCGGGATCGCGGAGTTCGCCAGCGGCTGGACCTACTGGGGCCTGTTTGCGGCCATCAACATCGGGATCTTGACCGCCGGAAGCTGGTGGAGCTTCCGCCGGCTCGTCGGGCCCCCGGTGCGACAGGGGGACGATTGACAGCCCCATGCCGCCCCCAGCAGACATGCCCGGCGGACCGTATCCTGATGATCTACAACGCGGACGGCGGGCTGGTGAACGGCGCGATGGACCTGCTGCACAAGCTGGTCAGCCCCGCAACCTATGCCTGCCGCCTGTGCGAGGTGACTTACGGCACCTTCGGGATGAAGCGGGACTGGCGCGCCACCATCGAGGCGCTGCCGATGCCGGTGACCTTTCTGCACCGTGATGCGTGGCTGGCCGTGCACCCCGGCGACGACACGCCACTGCCGGCGATCCTGCTGGAACGGGCAGGCGGCCTTTCGACCCTGGTGTCCGCCGCCGACTTCGGCCGCATCCACTCGCTCCAGGCGCTGCAGGCGTTCCTTTTGGCGCGCCTGCAGCAGTGCGACGCCCCGGCCGGTCAGGTGGAACAGGTTGCGACTTCATGTTCGATCCCGTCGGGATCGAAGACGTAGAAGCGGCGGCCGGGCTTGTAATCGGCGTGGTTGAACGGTGTCAGCCCGGCAGCAACGACCCGCGCTTGGACCGCGACGAGATCATCCACTTCGACGCCGAGATGATTGAACGGCCGGCCTTCGGGATGGCTGCCCTGTTCGCCATCGTGGGCGTAGAGCGCAACATGGTCGCTCTGCGTTCCGACGTGGATGGTCCAGCGACCGATCTGGGAGGGGCCGCGCCAGCGCTCGTGCCAGCCGAACAGCATCCCGAGCAGATGGGCGGTCTGCTGCAGGTCGGTGACGGTCAGGTTCCCATGTTCGATGCGGGCCGACGGCATGGGAAATCTTGTGAAAGCCCGATGATCCGGGCGGGCTTACCGATAGATGCAATTTCAAGCCAAGTTGAGGTCAAGCTATTTTGGCGAGCCTTCTTGGCCACACGTCTGTCGATCGGCGATCTCGCCCGCCGCACCGGCCTCAGCGTGTCGGCCATCCGCTTTTACGAAGCCCGCGGCCTGCTCTCGCCGATCCGCACCAGCGGCAACCAGCGGCGTTTTCCCCGGGCCGACATCCGGCGCCTTGCCTTCGCGATGATCGCCCAACGGCTTGGCCTCAGCCTGGGCGAGATTGAAGCGGAGCTCCGCACGCTTCCCGGCGGACGAAGCCCCACCCGCGCCGATAGGGCCCGGATCAGCGCGCGGATCCGCGACCGGATCGACCGGCAGATCCGCTTCCTGGAGCAGACCCGCGATCGGCTGGACGGCTGCATCGGCTGCGGCTGCCTCAGCCTCGACACCTGCGCGCTGTACAATCCGGCCGACCGCGCGGCACGGACCGGTGCCGGCCCGCGCTATCTTCTGGGCGACAGCCCGGTGGAGTTCGCGGCCTAGCCTTCGCCCCCTTTGCGGAACGGCAACCCTTCGGCAAGTGCGCGGGCCTCTGCCGCCACCGCCGGCCGCTCGCGCCGGAGATAGTCTGCGATCGCTGCCCGGAAGCGCTGGTCGCGGATCCAGTGCATGGAGCGGGTGAGCACGGGCCGATAGCCGCGCGCCACCTTGTGCGGCCCCTGGGCGCCTGCCTCCACCCGCGACAGACCGCGTTCGCAGGCGATGTCGATTGCCTGGTGGTAGCAGAGCTCGAAATGCAGGAACGGGATCTCCTCGGTGCAGCCCCATTGACGGCCATAGATGCAGTCGTCGCCAAGGAAGTTCAGCGCGCCGGCCACATTGCGCCCGCCCTTCTTCGCCATCACCAGCACGATGCGATCTGCCATGCGCTCGCCGATCAGGCTGAAGAAGGCCCTTGTCAGATAGGGGCGCCCCCATTTGCGGGTGCCGGTGTCCTGGTAAAAGACCCAGAAATCGTCCCAGGCGGCCTCCGTGAGGTCGCTGCCCGTCAGCCGCACGATCGCATCAACTGCTGCCAGCGCCTGTTCGCGCTCTTTGCGGAGACCCTTGCGCTTCTTGGAGCTGAGTGCGCCGAGGAAGTCGTCGAACCCGGCATGGCCCTCGTTGAACCAGTGGTATTGGACGTCATTGCGCTCCAGCCAGCCGCCCGCTGCCAGCACATCGGCATCCGCGTCGCCCAGAAAGGTCATGTGCGCGCCCGACAGCTCATTTTCCACGACCAGGCTGGCGCTGGCGGCCGCCAGCAACGCGCGGATGTCGGGGTCGGCGCTCAGCAGCTTCGGCGCGGTGGCCGGCGTGAAGGGCGTCGCGTGCTGGAGCTTGGGGTAATAGGCCTCGCCGGACCGCGCCCAGGCGTCGGCCCAGCTGTGGTCGAACACATATTCGCCCTGGCTGTGCGACTTCAGATAGCCCGGAAGGATCCCGGCTGCCCGGCCGTCCACGCCGTCGACCAGGATGTGCAGCGGCTGCCAGCCGGCGCGGGTGGTTGCGCTGCCGCTGTCTTCGAGGCTTGTGGCGAAGGCATGGCTGGCAAAGGGGTTGCCGCTGCCGGCCAGCCTGTCCCAGTCGGCTGCCGGCACGTCACGCGCCGCGCCTACCAGCCGTGCGACAGCGGCTGCCATGCCGTTCAGCGCAGCTGGAGGACGGCGTCCACTTCCACTGCCACGCCCCGCGGCAGGGCCGGCACGCCGACTGCCGCCCGGGTGTGCTTGCCGGCGTCGCCAAACAGCTTCACGAACAGGTCGGAGGCGCCGTTCGCCACCTCTGGCTGGTCGGTGAAATCGGGCGTGCACTGCACGAAGACGCCCAGCTTCACCACGCGCTCCACCCGGCCGAAATTGCCGCCCAGCGAGGCACCCACCTGCGCCAGGATCATCAGCGCGCAACGCTCGGCTGCCTTTTTGCCGGCTTCCACGTCCATGTCATCGCCAAGCCGGCCCTTGATGAGGCTTCCGTCGGCGGCAAAGCTGATCTGGCCCGAGACGTAGAGAACGCCGCCTGCATCGACAGTCGGCACATAGGAGGCGACGGGCGCCGCAGCGATGGGCAGTTCGAGGCCCAGGTCCTTCAGCTTCTCCGCCACGCTCATGCTGTCCGTCCTTCCGTGTAGTCGCGAATCCAGTCCCGGGCGTCGGCCCAGCGGTCGATACGGACATGCGCGTCGGGTGCGGCCGGAATCAACCCCCTCAACGTCTCATCCGCCACCATGTGCAGACGGCCCACGGTGGGCGCATGTTTTGCCGCGCTGCTGTGGTGGGGGGGCAGGTCGTCCACGAACACGGCGCGGCGGTCTCCGGCGAGTTCCTTCACCATCCGGCCCTTGGGACCATCGTTTGCATGGACCGGCACATCGAGGCCCAGACCCTTCAGCATGGAGAGCCGGATGTCGCGATAGGCAGCGGGGATGTTGGTGAGGACCACGAGGTCCATGTCGCTCGACAGCTCGGTCAGGGTCTCGATCGCGTCCTCGGCGGGGGCCTGCAGATGCTGGCCCTGTTCGAAGAAGCCGTCGAGCAGTTGCCCGAAGTCCTGCAGGCCCACGAGGCGCCCGTCGGCGAGGTGGCGCATGTTGCCCGCCAGTGCGAAGCTGTCGAACCTGAGCTCGATGTCGCGGGCTTCGCGCAGCCAGCGCGCGAAGGGGCCGGCAAACTCCAGGATCACCTCGTCGCAGTCGAGGATCAGCAGCGGCCTCATCTGACCATGCCCATCAGGTGGTCGGGCGTGACACCGAGCTGGGCCGCGATGCGGATGAGGTCGGGCTCGTGGCCTGCCAGGAAGTCGGCGACGGCGTCCGCCATGTCGGGCTCGGCTGCGCGGGCCCGGATGGTTTCGGGCACGAAGCCGGTCAGCGCCAGGAAGCGCTCGCGCAATGGCGCGTCGGCGATGATGGCGGCGAGGGCCTGGAGCGCGAGGGTCGGGTCCATGGACGCGGCTCTAGCGGAGTGGCGGGTGGAAGAGGAAGAAAAAGAAACGGCCGCGGCAAAGCCGCGCCTGACGTCGGGCGGATTGGACGGCCTGAGGGCCGCCGCCCCGGCGGCCGAACGCTGCGGCGAGCCGGTGGGCCGGCACGCTGCGCTGACCTCCGCCGCCTTCGCTACTTGATCTTCGCTTCCTTGAACTCGACGTGCTTGCGCACAACCGGATCATATTTCCGAAACAGAAGCTTCTCGGTCTTGGTGCGCGGGTTCTTCTTGGTCACATAATAATAGCCCGTGTCCGCGGTGCTCACGAGCTTGATCTTGACCGTCGTCGGCTTCGCCATGATGTCCTCGAAACGAATTCTGCGGCCCGCCGACGGGGGTCGGCCGGAAAGGCGACGCCCCTACGCTGGAATCGGCCGGGAGGTCAACCCCGGCCCGCTGCCGGAGGCAGCAGACTCAGGATCTCTTCCCTTTGCGGACACCGGGCGGTGGCCCCCCGCGCCGGGGAGCTGGCCCTTTCCCGTCGCTGCGGAACCTCGGGCCTTGCCGTTCGGCGGCCTCCACCCCGGGGATCGAGAATCTGAGGCCACCGGTCACCGGGTCGGCCTCTTCCAGCTTCAGCTCCAGCCGCTGGCCCTGCGCATAGCGCGTGCCCGATTCGGCCCCCTCCAGGTAGCGCCCGGCCTCGTCGAAATGGAAGCGTTCGGCCCCGAGCGCGCTGACCGGCACGATTCCGTCGCCGCCGATCCCGTCTACCGTCGCGAAGAAGCCGAAGGCCTGCACGCCGGAAATGCGCGCTCGCACCAATTGGCCCACGTGGCTGGCAAGGTGGCGCGCGATATAGCGGTCCAGCGTTTCGCGCTCGGCCTCCATCGCGCGCCGCTCGGTAAAGCTGATATGCTCGCCGATCGCCGCGAAGCGCTGCTCGGCGCCGTCGGGCAGGCCGCCCGGCCCCAACCTGTAGGCCGCCGTCAGCGCCCTGTGCACGCACACATCCGCAAAGCGGCGGATGGGCGAGGTGAAGTGGCCATAGCTTTGCAGCGCCAGGCCGAAGTGCCCCTCGTTGCGCGGCGCGTAATAGGCCTGGGTCTGGCTGCGCAGCACGGCCTCGGAGATCTCGGGCAGGTCGGCGCGCCCCTTCGCCTTGCGGATCACGGCGTTGAAGGTTGCCGGCGTGATCACCTGGCCCAGCGCGAAGTTGAGGCCCATGGTGCCCAGATACTCTTTCAGGCTGGTCAGCTTCTCCCGGCCCGGCGCCTCGTGGCAGCGGTACATCACGGGGGCCTTCTTCGCCTCGAGCGCCTTCGCCGCCGCGACATTGGCCGCGATCATCATGTCCTCGATCACCCGGTGGGCGTCGAAGCGTTCGCGCACGGCGATCCCCTGCACCCGCCCTTCTGCATCCAGGACCACGCGCTTTTCCGGCAGCTCCAACTCCAGCGGCTCCCGCTTCGCCCGGGCCTTTGCCAGCGCCTTCCAGCAGGCCCACAGCGGTTCCAGAACCGAGGCCTTGAGCGCGCTGTCGGCGCGGTCTTCCATCACCGCCTGTGCCTCTTCATAGGCCAGATTCGCCGCAATCCGGACCCGGGCCCGGTGGAAGGTGAAGCCCAGCATCTCGCCGTCGGGGGCGATGTGCATCCGGCAGGCGAGAACGGCCTTTTCGGTGCCGGCATTCAGGCTGCACGCATCCGACGACAGCGCGTGCGGCAGCATGGGCACCACCTGGTCGGGGAAATAGACGCTGTTGCCCCGGTCGAAGGCCTGGCGGTCGAGCGGGCTTCCCGGCAGCACGAACCAGCTGACATCGGCAATCGCGACCAGCAGCGTCCAGCCGCCGCCCTGCGCATCGGGCAGGGGCTCCGCCCAGACGGCGTCGTCATGGTCGCGCGCGTCGGCCGGATCGATGGTGATCAGCGGAATGTCGCGCCAGTCCTCGCGCTTGCCATCATCCTTCGGGCCGGAGGCCGACCACAGCCGCGAGGCGCGTTCGGCCTCGCGCAGCACGTCCTCCGGGAATTCCTTCGGAATGCCCTTTGACGCGATCGCGATGTCGGACAGGGAGGATGTCACCGCAAAGGGAACACCCAGCCGCTCGGTCACATGCGCCACCGCCCGCGCGCCCGAGCCCTTGAGCTCGGCCTTCACCAGCTCGCCGGGCGACACCGCCGTGCCATGGTGGATCGGCCAGCTCCGCCGCTCGCGCTTGTCGAGCGGGCGCAGCACCAGCTTGCCCTGTTCACCCTTCTTCACCACGCCCATCAGCATGGCATGGCCCTTGGCCAGCCGCTTGATGACGGTGCCCAGATATTTCGGGTGGTCCCCCTCGATGCGGGTGAGCAGCCTGTCGCCGGCTTCGTATCGTTCGCGGCTGGAGGCCCCGGGCCGCCCGCGCGCGGCGCCGATCGCCACGCGGGGCGGGGGGCCCTCGCCCTCCCATTTCTCGGGCACCGCCATCACCCGCGCACCATCGGCCTGCACCACGGTCAGCACGGTCACACGGGGCAGGCCGCCGGCCTTGTGCAGCGTCCGCCCGGGCCCGGTTTCCAGCAGGCCGTCGGCCTCCATCTCGGCAATCAGATCCTTCAGCGCCTCGCGCTCGGCACCCTTCAGCCCGAAGGCGCGCGCGATCTCGCGCTTGCCCACGGCAGAGGGGGTCTGCCGGACGAAGGCGAGGATAGAGTCGCGATCGGGAAGGCTCATTGCGCGAATACCGCCCCGGCGCAGTCCGGTGTCAAGCAGAAGCCTTTTTGGCCGAGGCCTTCCTTGCAGCCGCCTTCTTGGCAGGCCCGTTCTGGGCGGCAGCCTTCTTGGGCGCTGGCTTGCGGCGCTTGCCCTTCGCAGGGGCCCGCGCCGCGCGTTCTGCCAGCAACGCTACCGCTTCGGCCAATGTCACCGCCTTTGGATCAGTGCCCTTGGGCACATTGGCGTTCACCGCCCCGTCGGTGATGTAGGGGCCAAAGCGCCCGTTCAGCACCTTGACCTCGGCTGCCGTTTCGGGGTGCGGCCCCAGAAGCGCCAGCGGCTCGGCCGGCGTTCGCTGGCCCCGCCCGCCCTTGGGCTCGGCCAGCTTCACCACCGCCGCATTCATGCCGATCTCGAACAGCTCGGCGGTTTCCTTCAGGTTGGCATATTTGCCATTGTGCAAGAGATAGGGGCCATAGCGGCCGAGGTTCGCGACGATCGGCAGCCCCGTTTCCGGGTGCAGCCCCACCTCGCGCGGCAGGCTCAGGAGCCTCAGGGCAACGTCGAGGTCGAGGTCGCCCACATCCTTCGGGATCGTCGTGCGCTTGTCGCCCGACTGCACATAGCGACCAAACCGACCGCTCTTCGCCTCGACAGGCAGGCCGGTTGCCGGATCCGTGCCCAGATTCTGCGGGCCCGAATCCTCGCCGTTGGCGCCGGCAAACTGCCGCGTGAACCGGCATTCGGGATAGTTGGAGCAGGAGATGAAGGGCCCGAACTTGCCCACCTTCAGCGCCAGACGCCCGTCGGAGCAGCTGGGGCAGGTGCGCGGGTCCGTGCCGTCGGCTGTGGGCGGGAACAGATGGTCGGCCAGATATTCGTCCAGCGCCTTTTCCACATCCCAGGGCTTCTGCTCCATCACATCGGCCGTGCGCGGCTTGAAATCCGCCCAGAAGTCGCGGAGCACCTGCAGATAGGCCGCCTCGCCGGCCGAGATGTCGTCCAGCTTGCCCTCGAGGCTGGCGGTGAAATCATATTCCACATAGCGCTCGAAGAACCGCTCCAGGAAGGCGGTTACAAGCTGGCCCTTTTCCTGCGGGCGAAAGCGCTTCTGCTCGAGGACCACATAGTCGCGGTCCTTCAGCACCTGGATGATATTGGCATAGGTCGACGGCCGGCCGATCCCAAGCTCTTCCAGCCGCTTCACCAGGCTCGCCTCGGAATAGCGCGGTGGTGGCTGCGTGAAATGCTGGTCCTTCGTCACCTCGTGCATCTGTGGCCGCTCTCCGGCCAGGAGCTTGGGCAGCCGGGCGCCATGCTCGTCCTCGAGGTCGTCCGTGCCTTCGGTGTAGAGCGTCAGGAAGCCGGGGAACACGACGACCGTGCCGGTTGCGCGAAGCTCGGCGCTGCCGTCGTCGGCCGCAAGGTCCACTGTCGTGCGCTCAAGCTGGGCGGACGCCATCTGCGAGGCGATCGCGCGCTTCCAGACCAGATCGTAAAGCCGCGCCTCAGTGTCGGACAGGCCGAGTGCGCCGGCGGTCCGGGCGAAATCGGTCGGGCGGATCGCCTCGTGCGCCTCCTGCGCGTTCTTCGCTTTGGTGGAATAGAAGCGCGGCTTGTCCGGCACATAATCCTTGCCATAGCGTTCCATCACCACGTCGCGCGCACGGGCAATCGCGTCCGCGTCCATCGCGACACCGTCGGTCCGCATGTAGGTGATGTGCCCGGCCTCGTAGAGCGTCTGCGCGGTGCGCATTGTCTGCTGTGCGCCAAGGCCAAGCTTGCGCGACGCCTCCTGCTGGAGGGTGGAGGTGGTGAAGGGCGGCGACGGGTTGCGGACCACTGTCTTCAGGTCGACAGCGGAGACGGAAAAGCGCGCCGCCTCCACGGTTGCCCGCGCGGCCTCTGCCGCCGCTTCGTTCGCCAGCGCGAACTTGTCGAGCTTCTGGCCCCTCAGAACGGTCAGCCGGGCGTTGAAGCCGTGGCCCGAAGCGGCCTTCAGCTTCGCCTCGACCGACCAGTATTCCTGGGGTGTGAAAGCCTCGATCTCGCGCTCGCGCTCCACGATCAGCCGCAGCGCGACCGACTGCACGCGCCCCGCGCTCTTGGCGCCCGGCAGCTTGCGCCAGAGGACCGGGCTCAGCGTGAAGCCCACCAGATAGTCGAGCGCGCGGCGCGCCAGATAGGCGTCCACGAGCGGCTGGTCGATGTCGCGCGGGTTTGCCATCGCGGTGCGCACCGCATCCCTGGTGATCGCATTGAAGGTGATCCGCGTGAGGCCGCCCTTTGGAACAGCCTTCCCGGCACGCAGCACTTCGGCGAGGTGCCAGGATATCGCCTCTCCCTCGCGGTCGGGGTCGGTTGCCAGCACCACGCGGTCGGCCTGTTTTGCCGCGTCGGTGATCGCCTTCAGCTGCTTGTGCCGGTCGGCGGAGACCTCCCAGCGCATGGCGAAATCCTGATCGGGATCGACACTGCCGTCAGAAGCCGGAAGGTCGCGAACATGGCCGAAGCTCGCGAGAACCCTGGTTCCGCTGCCGAGATAGCCTTCGATCGTCCGTGCCTTTGCGGGCGACTCGACAATTACCAGATCCATGCCTGTCCTTCCCTGGGGCGCGCCGCATAGACGGCGAGGCCCCCGATGCGCAACCGGGCTGCCTGCCGCCTCATGACACCCGCGCCACTCTGCCGCCGGCAAGCCGCACCACCCGGCCCTCGATCTCGAGATCCGACAGCATCGCCTGCACGGCCGCGACCGGCAGGCCAGAGGCACGAACCACCTCGTCCAACGCGACACCGCTGACCGACAGCAGGTCCAGCAGATCGCCCTGCCCCGGGGCCACCGGCAGCAGGGCTGCACGTGCCGGCCGAAGCTCCGCCGCCCGCCGGGCCGGCGGCGCTTGCCGCTCGACGACAGCAAAGGGGTTCAGCACGCCAAGCACGTCGGCCGCCTGCTCGACCAGGGTCGCCCCCTGCCGGATCAGGCCGTTCCCGCCTGTCGAGCGCGGGTCGCGCGGGTGGCCGGGCACGGCCATCACCTCGCGCCCGGCCTCGCCGGCGATCCGCGCGGTGATCAGGCTGCCCGAGCCATGCGCCGCCTCGATCACGACCACGCCGCGCGCCACGCCGGCAATAAGCCGGTTGCGCCGCGGAAAATGCCTGGCCTGGGGCTCGGTGCCCGGCGGCATTTCCGATACAAGCAGCCCGCGCGCCCCGACGTCGGCCTGAAGCGCCGCGTTCTCGGGAGGGTAGGCGATGTCGACCCCGCCGGCCACGCAGCCGATCGTGCCTGTGGAAAGCGCACCGCGATGCGCCTCGGCATCGATTCCGCGCGCCATGCCGGAAGCGACCACCCAGCCGGCAGCGCCCAACGCCGCGGCCATCTCCAGTGCCATGCCGCGCCCGGCCGCGCTTGCGTTGCGGGCCCCCGCCATTGCAACCACCGGCCGCCGGGCAAGCGCGGCGTCGCCGGCCATCACCAGCACGGGCGGCGGATCGGCCAGCTCGGCCAAAAGCGGCGGATAGTCGGGCTCGCCCAGCAAGACATGCCGGGCGCCCGCCGTTTCGGCCGCTGCCATTTCCCGCTCGGCGACAGCTTCGGCAGCCAGCGGCTTTCCCATGCCCCGAAGTGCCTCGACAGCGGCCTCCGCAGTCCCGAAGCGCCTGAGAAGCTGGCCGTGGCCGACACACCCCACCCCGTCGGTGCGCGCAAGACGCAGCCGGGCAATGCGCTCCGCTGCCGGAAGCGCGTTTTCGCTCATGCCTTCCGGCCGATCCGCGGCTCGGTGCCGGCCTTCAGCCGCGCGATATTCTCCCGATGGGTCCACAGCACCCACAGCGCCAGCAGCGCCACGGCAAGCGCCGCCGCCATGTCGCCCAGCGCTGCGAGCACGGCTGCCGCCGCGAACCCGCCGACCATGCCGCCAAGCGAGGACATGCGGCTGACCAGCGCGACGCCGAGCCAGGCAAGCGCAAAGCCGAGCCCGGCCCATGGGTCGAGTGCGGCCGACACGCCGAGCAGCGTTGCGACACCCTTGCCGCCGCGGAACTTCAGCCAGACCGGGTGCACATGGCCTGCAAAGGCCCCGGCACCCGCCAGCAGGGGCGCAAATTCGCCGCCGAAGCGGTGCGCCAGCCACACGGCAAGCGCGCCCTTCCCGGCGTCGAGCAGCAGGGTCGCGGCTGCAACACCCTTATTCCCGGTCCGCAGCACATTGGTCGCGCCGATATTGCCCGACCCAAGCTCACGGATGTCGCCACCGCCCGACAGGGCGGTCAGGATAAACCCGAACGGGATCGAGCCCAAAAGAGTGCCGATGCCGGCCCAGATAAGCATGTCCATCACGTGTGCGAGCGTAGCGCTGCCATCCCGACGCTAGCAAGCCGCCTCAGAATTGGCGGCGCGCCACCAGTATCCAGGTGCGCTGCAGCTGTGGATAGCCCAGCCCCAGCAGGCTGGCCGCCGGCGCATCCTCATTCAGGCAGTTGCGGCAGGTCAGCGTCAGCAGCCAGTTGTCGTCGTCGGTGCGGATCGCGAAGCCGCCGTCCACCAGCAGGGTCGACGGCGCCGACGGGCCGACGTCGAGCAGGTCGAGCGCCTGGGCCGAGCGCCACAGCAGATCGACCGTCGGGCTGAGAATGATGCCCGATCTGGGCAGGGGAATGTCCCACTGCCCGCCGGCGCCGATGGTGAAGTCGGGGGTGAACATCGGATCGGCCGCGGTTCCGGCCCGGCGGTAGGCGGCATCCTGCCAGACAAGGTTCGCATAGAGAGCGAGCCCGTCGACCGGCCGGGCGGCCAGCTCGGCTTCCAGCCCCGTGTTCCGAAGATCCCCGACTGTGCCCGCCCCGAACTGCGGCACGCCGCCGACGATGCCGGCCCCGCTGGCCTGGAAACCCGACACATCCAGCCGGAAGCCTGTCAGTTTTGCATCGAGCCGGCCATCCAACGCGCGGGCCGCGACGCCGGCCTCCCAGGTCCATGCGGTCTCGGCGCCGAAGGCCTGGAGGGTATCGGGGGTTACCGCCCGCACATTCCAGCCGCCGGGCCTGTAGCCCCGGGACAGGTTTGCAAACAGCGCCAGATCGTCCGACACTGCAAAGCTGGCCGACGCGCGCGGGGTCCAGACGGCGGTGGAAACGGTTGTCGGCACCGGGCCGCCGGCGCAGCCGCGAGGGCTGCACGCGACTTCGGCAAGCAACAGCCGGCGTTCCTCGTCGGTGTAGCGGAGCCCCGCCCCCAGCGTCAGCCGCCCGAGCATCAGCGTAGCGTCGGCAAAGCCCGCAACAGCGCGGGTTTCGGTGTGGGCGATCCGGTCCGCCAGCAGCATGGGCTGGCCCGAAACGGTGCCGTTTTCAATCGTCAGCAGGTCGGCCGTGTCGAGCCTGGACGTGCCGTCGATCAGTTGCCCGCCGACCACATAGCCCAGCGCGCCGCCGAGCACCCGCCCCGTCAGCCGCACCTCCTTGCTGAACTGCTGGTCCTGCCCATCGGTGAGGAGGGTGTAGCCGCCGTTCACAAACCCGCGCACCGGCCCGGCCGCAAGGCTTCTGCCGTCGGCGAAATCAAGGCCCGATTGCTCCCGGCTGTCCCACCAGCCGGTGATCAGCTCCAGCGAATGGCTGTTCCCGCGCCAGCCGACATTCGCCGTCACAAGCGTGGTCGACGCCAGGCTGCCGAGTCGCTGTCCGGCCTTGTCACCGGCCACAGACACATCGAACTGCGGCACCCCGCCCAGGCGCCGGGCCTTGGTGAGGCCGGTCGTCAGGCTGCGGCCGCCGCAATCGGCCGGGTCGCCGGGCACGCATGTGAAGCTCGCGATAGTTTCGCCCTTGTCCTCCACATAGGCGACCGAAAGGCCCAGGCTCAGCCGGTCGGTGGCCGCGATCCGCGCGGCAAGCCGAATGCCGGCCCGGTCGCGGTCGTTCACCCGCTCGTCGGTCGTGACGTTGCGGGCGACCCCGTCGTCGTCGGCCACATAGGCCGAAACCTTCAGGGCCAGCGCGCCCAGCGGCATGTCGACCGAGGCGCGGCCCATCTTGCGGTCATAGGCACCCCAGCCGCCGCCCACGAAGCCGCCGAACGTTTCGGCCGGCGGGTCAAGCTTTAGAACCACGGCACCAGCGCTTGTGCCCCGACCAAGCAGCGCGCCCTGCCCGCCGCGCAGCAGATCGACCGACTGAAGGTCGAACAGCGCGAATGCCTCGCCATCGCGGTCGCCAAGCGGCACGCCGTCCACGAACAGGCCGACGGCGGGCGCCAGGGGCGCAACCGTGCTGCTGTTGCCCAGCCCGCGCACGACATAGGACAGGCTGCCCCGCCCCGCCTGCGGAACGGCCTGCAGGCCCGGCACGCGCGCTTCGGGAAGCAGGCGCCAGGGGTCTCCGCGCATCGCGAGTGCATCGACGGTCAGCCTCGTTTCGGCCAGCACCGGCAGCGGAGCCTGCACGATCAATCCAGGCCGAGCCGTTTCCGCCCGTGCGGGCGCCATAGTCGAAGAGGCGGCGAGCAGGCCGAAACCACGGGCAACCGATCCCAGCAGGCCCGAGTGCATTGCGTCTCCCGTCCATTCAGCCCGAGGGCACCGGGTAGGCGGACTGCCCGAGCCCTTCACAAATGTCGAGCGACAAGACAGGGGAAGCCCATGTCGCTGCCGATTGCATGGGTTCTGGGGCTGCACCTTGCAGCAGCCCTTTTGTGGGTCGGCTGCGCAGCCGCGCTGCTGGTCGATGCAAGGGCGCAGCGGCCTCGGCGCTGGGAAGCGATCGGCGTGGCCGCCCTCGCCGCGTCTGCCCTGCCGCTGGCGGGCCGGGGCGGGTGGTGGATCGACATGCCGGCCGGAAAGATGGTGCCTGTGCTTGCGGGCCTGTCGCTGCTGCTGGCACTGGCTGGAACGCAGCGCCTTGCCGGACGCTGGGCCGCGCTTGCCCTTGCTGGATTCTACCTGACGCTGGGCATCGCAAGCCTGCGCAACGGCGGCCCGCTTGCTGCTTTCCTGGCTGCCAAGGCACTGGCCGCGGGCGCAGCCATCGGGCTTGCCGTCCCGGCTAGTGCCGTCCGCGCACGCGCTGCTGCAATCATACTTCTGCTGGGCGCCGGGGCCGTCCTGGGCGTCCATGGCGATTTTCCGCTGCCCTGAATCGGGCCGGGCCGACGGACAAGGGCCCCGCCGGTGGCGTCCGGCAAGGCCCTCGGAATGCCGGCATGGGCAGGCGATCAGACCGGCTTGGGCGCCATGATCATCAGCATCTGCCGACCTTCCATGCGGGGTAGCTGCTCGATCTTCGCATAGTCCACGCTGTCGTCGCGCACGCGTTCCAGCAGCTTCAGGCCCAGCTGGCCATGGGCAAGCTCCCGGCCGCGGAAGCGCAGTGTCAGCTTCACCTTGTCGCCTTCCTCGATGAACTTCTTCACCGATTTCATCTTCGTCTCATAATCATGATCGTCGATGTTCGGGCGCATCTTGATCTCCTTGATCTCCTGCACCCGTTGTGTCTTGCGCGCTGCTGCCGCTTTCTTCTGCGTCTCGTATTTGAACTTGCCAACGTCGAGGAACTTGCAGACCGGAGGATCGGCGTTCGGGCTCACCTCGACAAGGTCCAGCCCCACCTCCTGCGCCATGGCAAAGGCTTCGCGGGTGTACATCACCCCCAGATTCTCGCCATTTTCGTCGATCACGCGCACCTTGGGCACGGTAATGAATTCATTGTAGCGCGGGCCGTTCAGCGGTTGGGGGGTCGGCCCGATCGGGCGCCTCATCATCGGCGGTGGTATGGTCGTCTCTCCTGACGTTTGTATCTGCGTGGCATATTAGGCGCTTTCGGGCCCAAACGAAAGGCCGCGCCCCTCGTTCGTGCACATGCTGTTGCCATGGCGCATAGGCCGGCTTCTGATGGGGCAGGGCAATATGCTCGTCCTCGCCCGGGATCGGCGCCCGGCGGCCCGATATCCAGCACTGTGCCCGGCGTGTCCTTGTGGCCAAGGGCGCAATCGAACAGATGTGTCACCGTGGCGAGACCGATGTGCGGATGCGGGGGAACGTCGATCCCGGTGCCGGGTGCGAAGTGTGCGGGGCCCGGATGATCGAAGAAGATGGAGGGACCGACCATCCGCCGGCTATGGTGCGGCAGCAGCCGTGCGACGGAAAAGCCGCCCAGATCCTTCGGCTTGCGTTCAATCCTCAGCATCATCGGGCCCCCGCCCTGGTGGCTGTGCCGCTATTCGGCGGCCTCCGCATCGACCGGGGGCATGTTGTGCCCCAGCAGTTTCAGAAGTTCGGCCGCCGCCTCCACCACGTTCGTGCCGGGCCCGAAGATCGCCTGCACGCCCCGGGCGCGCAGATACTCGTAATCCGGCGCGGGAATGACGCCGCCCGCCACCACCTTGATATCGCCGCGCCCTGCCTGCTTCAGCGCACCGATCAGCGAAGGCACCAGGCTCATGTGCCCGGCGGCCAGGCTGGAGGCGCCAACCACGTCGGCGCCGAAATCGATGGCGAGCGCGGCTGCCTCGTCCGGCGTCTGGAACAGCGGCCCCACCATCACCTCGAAGCCGAGGTCGGCATAGGCCGAGGCCACCACCTTGGCGCCGCGGTCGTGGCCGTCCTGCCCCATCTTCACCACCAGCACGCGCGGCGCCCGGCCCAAGCGGACTGTCAGGCTTTCCACGCCCGCCATCACCGCCTGCGCCAGCGGCTGCTTTGCCAGCAACGGGCCATAGACGCCCGTCACGGTCTTCACTTCGGCCACATGGCGGCCGAACACATCCTCCAGCGCGTCGGAAATCTCGCCGAGCGTGCAGCGCACGCGCGCTGCGCCTACCGCCAGTGCCAGCAGATTGGCATTGCCCCCGGCGCCTTCGCGCAGGGCGTTCAGCGCGGCCTCCACTTTCGCTGTGTCCCGGGTCTGCCGGATGGTCGCCAGCCGCGCCACCTGCGCGTCGCGCACCGCCTTGTTGTCCACCACCAGCAGTTCGGGCGTGTCGTCGTTCGCGGGCCTGTAGCGATTGACGCCCACGATCACCGTGTTGCCCGAATCGATTCCCGCCTGCTTTTCGGCCGCCGCGCGCTCGATTTCCGCCTTGGGCCAGCCGCTGGCGACGGCCTTGGTCATGCCGCCCATGCCCTCCACCTGCTCGATCAGCTCCCAGGCGTTTGTCGCCAGCTCCTGCGTCAGCGCCTCCACATAATAGCTGCCGCCCAGCGGATCGACGACATTGCAGATGCCCGTCTCTTCCTGGAGCACCAGTTGGGTGTTGCGCGCGATCCGGGCCGAGAAGTCGGTTGGCAGCGCAATCGCCTCGTCCAGCGCGTTGGTGTGGAGCGACTGGGTGCCGCCAAGGGCTGCCGCCAGCGCCTCCACGGTGGTGCGGACCACATTGTTGTAAGGGTCCTTCTCCTGCAGGCTGACGCCGCTTGTCTGGCAGTGGGTGCGCAGCATCCAGCTCTTGGGGTCCCTGGCGCCGAAACCCTGCATGATGCCGCTCCACAGCAGCCGGGCGGCGCGCAGCTTCGCCACCTCCATGAACAGGTTCATGCCGATCGCGAAGAAGAAGCTCAGCCGCCCGGCAAAGGTGTCCACGTCCAGCCCTTGGGCCTGCGCTGCCCGCACATAGTCCATCCCGTCGGCGAGCGTGAAGGCGAGTTCCTGCACCGCGGTCGCGCCGGCTTCGTGCATATGGTAGCCGCTGATCGAAATGCTGTTGAACTTCGGCATGTTGGCAGATGTGAAGGCGATGATGTCGGCCACGATCCGCATGCTGGGCTCGGGCGGATAGATATAGGTGTTGCGGACCATGAACTCCTTCAGGATGTCGTTCTGGATGGTCCCGTCCAGCTTCGCCTGCGGCACGCCCTGCTCCTCGGCTGCCACGATGTAGAAGGCAAGGCACGGCAGCACAGCGCCGTTCATCGTCATGGAAACCGACATCCGGTCGAGCGGGATGCCGTCGAACAGGATCTTCATGTCCTCGACGCTGTCGATCGCGACTCCGGCCTTGCCGACATCGCCCGTCACGCGGGGATGGTCGGAATCATAGCCCCGGTGAGTCGCCAGATCGAAGGCGACCGACAGGCCCTTCTGTCCGGCCGCCAGATTGCGCCGGTAAAAGGCATTGCTCTCTTCCGCGGTCGAGAAGCCCGCATATTGGCGGATGGTCCAGGGGCGGCCCGCATACATGGTGGCACGAACGCCGCGCGTGAACGGCGCAAAGCCCGGCAGCCCCGGGGGCAATGCGGGCAGGTCGTCGGCCGTGTACAGCGGTTTCACGTCGATCCCCTCGGGCGTGTGCCAGGTCAGGTCACGACCCTTCACTTCGCCGGCTGCCAGCTTCTGCCAGTCGGCGATCGTGGGTTCATCTGCCATCGTGCATGCCTCCTGCGGGTCGCGACATCGCTGCGCGGGGCATGGTGCCACTGGCCAACCGCTGTCAACTTCCGCCCTTTTGCCGGCCCCGCCCTTGCACCCCCTTGCCGCCTGCCCGATATGGGCCCGCATCGGGTGCCTTGCGCCAACAAGGTTGCAGGCACATCGAACATCTTTCCCAATTTACACAAGGACCTGTTCGTGGCTGGCTACAAAGACCCCTCCTTCCAGGATCGCAACGCTGCGGCCGCAAAGGCCAAACAAAAGGCGATCGAGCAGCTGAAGGCCCGGCCAGCCGTCGATCCGGCCCTGCTGGAGGAAAAGCGCCTTGCGCGCGAAGCGACCGAGAAGGCGCTTGCCGACGAACGCGCCGCAAAGGCCGAAGCGATCGCTGCAGCCAAGGCGGAAGCGGCCGCTCGGCTGGCAGCCGAAAAGGCCGAGGCCGAAGCGCGGGCCGCCGCAAAGGCCAGCCGCGCAAAGCCGGCAACGGCAGCCGAAATGAAGGCCGCGCGGGACGCACGCTATGCGGCGCGAAAGGCGCGCCAGTAGGCCATCGTCCGGCCGGGTGCGACCAAGGGCAGCGCCCGGACGCACGCCCGGCCACTGCTTTCTGAAGGGAATGCTGCGCGCGCACGGCGCGCGCAGCGGTTGTCTTCTAGTCTACCATCTCAGCCACAAGACGGCGCAGTTCCTGCCCGCTCAGAATGCCGGGATGGGCGCGATCCGGGCGCTGGCCCTGGATGCGCTGGCCCTGGATGCGCTGGCCGGCCTTGCGCCGGCGTATCGATGCTATTGTCATGATGTCCCTGGGCGCGCCCGGCGCGCCGCTTCATATCCCTGGGCGCGCCCGGCGCGCCTCTTCGTGTTTTCGCCTGTCGGCAGGGCGCGCCCCTCTGCCGTGGCAGAGGGTGCGCGCGCGCATCGGCCATGTGCCGATGCAGCCGAGGGCGGTCAGCGGCGGAAGTTGCCCCGCCGCACGCCTGCCGGGCCGCCACCCGCTCCCTTTTCACGGAAGATGATGCGGCCCTTTTCCAGATCATAGGGGGTCATCTCCACGATGACCCGGTCGCCCACGACGGAGCGGATGCGGAATTTCCGCATCTTCCCCGCCGTGTAGGCGATGATCCGGTGGTCGTTTTCCAGCCGGACGGCGAACCGTCCATCCGGAAGGATTTCCTCGATCTCGCCGTCGAGCGTCAGAAGCTCTTCCTTGGCCATCTGGCCTCAGGCAAGCTTCAGGTTCGTGGCGGACATCTTGCCGCGACGGTCCTGTTCGAGCTCGTAGGTCACGCGCTGGTCGCGATCGAGAGTTGCAAGGCCCGACCGTTCGACAGCAGTGATGTGGACGAAGCTGTCGCCCGAGCCGTCCTCGGCCGCGATGAAACCATAGCCCTTGTCGGCATTGAAGAATTTGACTGTGCCAGTCAGCATGATGGTGTCCTTTCAAGACCCATGCGTTCCCTGTCCGGCAACGTGCCGGCGGGGTGATGATGCGATGAAAGGAAGGATGCGCTTCTAGGGGGAGCCAGTGCCGATCCGGCGCGCGCTCCAACAGTCACTCAAGCTTCGTCTCAGCGACGTCAGCGATGGCCATATGGGCCAGCTGCGAAAAAATTGCAAGAAGCACCGGTATTTGCGCCGATGGAACCGAGCGACTGGTGCCATCGGCCAAGCCGGGCTAGGGTTTTGCTATGCACTGGAAACGCGCGCTTTTTGCCATGCCGTTGCTGGGGCTCGCCGGCTGCGGGCAGGTCTCGGAAATCCTGGATGCAGCCCCTGTCGCAGCCGGCCTGGTGGCACGAACTGCCTGCTCGGCGATGTTCGTGCAGGGCAGGCCCGAATCCGACATCCGCCTGTATGAGCTGGGCCCGGTGCTGGATGAGCGGCTGCGCCATATCGACATCCTTGTCGACACGGGGCGGGGCGAGGTCTCGGGCGGGCTCGCGCGGCTTCCCTTCATGACCGCCGGCCACACCCCCGGGCTCGGCTGCGCGGTGGGCCGGCCGGGAGGGGGCGCCGGCAAGCTGCTGAAGATCGCACCCGATCCGCGCCCCTGGCCGGCGGGGGACGCAGCCGCGACCGACGCTGCCGTGCCGGGCCCGGCGGCACTCGACGCGGCCATTGCCGATGCCTTCAGGGCCTTGCCCGCCGACAAGGCCGCGCTCGACCCGGTAACCCGGTCCATCGTCATCATCCACGAGGGCCGGCTGGTCCGTTCGGTCCACGCCCGCGGCTTCACGGCAACGACCCCGCAATATTCCGCCTCGATGGCAAAGACGGTCTCGGCCGCCCTGGTCGGGATCCTCGTCGGACAGGGCCGGATGTCGCAGTCGGATGCAGCCCTGCTGCCGGAATGGACAGCAAAGGCCGGCGATCTGCGCGGCACCATCACGGTCGATCAGCTGCTGAACATGGAATCGGGCCTCGGCTTCAACGAGGATTACGGCGCCGACGGTGACCCCGCCCGGATGCTCTATGCCGAAACCAGCGCAAGCCTGTTCGCGGCGGGAAAGCCCCAGCGCAAGGTGCCCGGTGCCCATTTCTATTATTCCAGCGGCGACACCAACATCCTGATGCGGGTCGCCCGGCTGAAATCCGGGCTGCCGCAGGCGCAGTGGAACCGCTTCCCCAACGACGCGCTGTTCACCCCGATGAACCTGCGAACGGCCCTTTTCGAGCAGGATGCGGCCGGCGATTTCATCGGTTCGACCTTTGTCTTCATGGGCGCGCATGACTGGGCACGCTTCGGCCTGATGCTGGCCGATGGCGGGCAATATCAGGGCCGGCAGATCGTGCCGGCAGACTGGGTCGCCCGCATGTCCACCCCGACCGAGCTGAGCGCCGGCAAGTACAGCACCCACACCTGGTTCCGGGGCGGCGTTCCCGGCCAGAAGGGCCGCACGCTCGAGCTTGCGGGCTTCGGCGGCCAGTTCGTGACCATCGTTCCCGAAACCCGCACCGTGATCGTGCGCCTGGGCTACAACCCGGATCGCGATGCCTGGGATCATGGCGCCTTCCTCGCCCGGGTGTTCCCGGCGCTGGGCGTCACCGCGCCAAGCGCCAATCGTCCGGACTAGGCAGCAGCCGGGGCGGCGCGCAGCCGCCCCGGCGCCCGGCATTCAGGAGCGGTCGAGCTCCATCACCTTGGCCCACGCCTTCACGAAGTCGGCAAGGAACCGTTCCCGGCCATCGTCGGCTGCATAGACCTCGGAAATCGCGCGCAGTTCCGAATGCGAGCCGAACAGCAGATCGACCGGCGTCGCAGTCCACTTCAGCTCGCCCGACTTGCGATCACGGCCCTCGTACAACCCGTCCGTCGGCGCTTTCTGCCAGGCGGTCGACATGCCGACGAGATTGACGAAATAGTCGTTGGTCAGCTGCCCGGGCCGATCGGTGAACACGCCATGCTTCACGCCGCCGGTATTGGCGTCGAGCGCCCGCATCCCGCCCACCAGCACCGTCATTTCCGGCACCGTCAGATTCAGCTTGTAGGCGCGCTCCACCAGCATCTCGGCGGGCGACAGGTCGTTGCCCGTGCCATAGAAGTTGCGGAAGCCGTCGGCCGTGGGTTCCATTGCCGCGAACGAGGCCGTGTCCGTCTGCGCCTGGGATGCATCCGTGCGGCCGGGCGTGAAGGGCACGGACACCGTCTGTCCGGCCTTGCGCGCGGCCTCTTCGATCCCGGCCGCGCCCCCCAGCACGATGAGGTCGGCCATGGAGATCTTCTTTCCGCCCGCCGCCCGGCGGTTGAAGTCCTTCTGGACAGCCTCCAGAACCGTCAGCACCCTGGTGATCTCGGCCGGATTGTTCACTGCCCAGCCCTTCTGCGGATCGAGCCGCAGGCGTCCGCCATTGGCGCCGCCGCGCCGGTCGGTTCCGCGATAGCTGGCGGCCGCTGCCCAGGCCGTGCGCACAAGCTCCTGTGTGCTCAGCCCACTTGCCAAGAGCTTCTGCTTCAGCCGGGTCACGTCGGCCGGATCGACAAGTGCATGGTCTGCCACGGGCACCGGATCCTGCCAGATCAGCGCCTGCGTCGGGGCCTGGTTGCCCAGGTAGCGTGTGGCCGGCCCCATGTCGCGGTGGGTCAGCTTGAACCAGGCGCGGGCGAAGGCATCGGCATATTGATCGGGATTGTCGCGGAAGCGCAGCGCGATCTTGCGATAGGCCGGATCCTCCTTCAGCGACAGGTCGGTGGTGAACATGATCGGGGCGTGTCTCTTGTCGGTGACATGCGCGTCGGGCACCATCTGGGCTGCCGCCGCGTCGGTCGGCACCCACTGGATCGCGCCGGCCGGGCTCTTCGTCTGCACCCACTCGAAGGTGAACAGATTGTCGAGATACTGGGTCGTCCAGGCGATCGGGTTCGCCGACCAGGCGCCCTCCAGCCCGCTGGTTACGGCGTCGGCGCCCTTGCCGGTGCCGCAGCTGTTCACCCAGCCGATGCCTTGCTGCTGCACGGGCGACGCCGCCGGGTCTGCGCCCAGGCACGCTGCCTTCTTCGCACCATGTGCCTTGCCGAAGGTGTGCCCGCCGGCGATCAGCGCCACCGTCTCCTCGTCATTCATCGCCATCCGGCCGAAGGTCTCGCGGATGTCGCGCGCCGCCGCGATCGGGTCGGGCTTTCCGTTCGGGCCTTCCGGGTTCACATAGATGAGGCCCATCTGCACGGCGGCGAGGGGGCGCTTCAGCTGCCGGTCGCCGCTGTAGCGCTCATCGGCCAGGAACTTCGATTCCGGGCCCCAGTAGGTCATATCGGCTTCCCATTCGTCCACCCGGCCGCCCGCGAAGCCGAATGTCTTGAAGCCCATGGATTCCAGCGCGACATTCCCCGTCAGCACCATCAGGTCCGACCAGCTGATCTTCTGGCCATATTTCTGCTTGATGGGCCACAGCAGCCGCCGGGCGCGATCCAGGTTCACATTGTCCGGCCAGCTGTTCAGCGGCTCGAAGCGGATCTGACCGCCATCGGCCCCGCCGCGCCCGTCGTAGGTGCGGTAGGTTCCGGCCGAGTGCCAGGCCATGCGGATGAAGAAGGGGCCGTAGTGGCCATAGTCGGCAGGCCACCAGTCCTGCGACGTCGTCATCAGGGCCGCGATGTCCTTCTTCACCGCGTCGAGGTCGAGCGTCGCGAACGCCTTTTCATAATCGAAATCGGCGCCCATCGGGTTCGAGGTGACAGCATGCTGGCGCAGCGGCGCCAGGTTCAGCCGCTGGGGCCACCAGTCCTGGTTGGTCATCGGGCGGCCGGGGCCGGCGGCAGCGGCCGCTGCCGGCGTGGACGCCGGTGCAGCCGAAAGCGCGGCCGGTGCCAGCAGCGCAGCGGCACAGGCGATTGCGGAAATGGACGTCCTCGACATGTTCGTCTCCCCTTGCGGTTGTTTTCGATCAGGCGAAGGCTTCTACGCCCGCCGGGCAGGGCCGCAGAAACGGATTGCCCTCATGTCAGTAATCGGAACTGGCGATCACGACAGCGGGCGGGGCCATGTCCGTGGCTGGCATTGCTGCCCTTGACAGCAGTGCACCCAGCCGCAAGGTCGGCGCCTCGCATGACAGACATGGTCTTCGATGTTGCGCGCTCGGCCACCGGCCGGGCCTGGCACTGGCGCTCCCGCCCGCTTCCGCTGGGCGCGGCAGACCGCCTGGGCGTCGACGAGCTTGCGGCCCAGCTGCTCCTCTCGCGCGGGTGCGATCCTGCAGACATCGCCCGGACCCTGAAACCGAGCTTGCGGGACTGGCTGCCCGACCCGTCCCTGTTCCGCGACATGGGCCTGGTGGCCGCGCGTCTGGCCGACGCCGTGCAGGGGCATGAGCGGATCATCCTGTTCGCCGACTATGATGTCGACGGCGCGACCTCGGCCGCCTTCCTCTGGCGCCAGCTTCGCGCGCTTGGCGCCGATGTGCAGCCCTATATCCCCGACCGCATCCTCGAAGGCTATGGTCCTTCGGCAACAGCGCTCCTCGAACTGCAGCGCGCCGGCGCCCGACTGGTCGTGCTGCTGGATTGCGGCACCCAGGCCTTCGCCCCGCTCGAGGCTGCGCGGCAAGCCGGGCTCGACCTGCTGGTGATCGATCACCACAAGGCATCGACGGCGCTTCCGCCGGCGCTCGGCATCGTCAACCCCAACCGGCTCGACGAGAGCCCGGATGCCGCCGTGTTCGGCACCTTGTGCACCGCGGGCCTCGCGTTCCTGGTCGGCGTCGCCCTCAATCGCGAACTCCGCCGGCGGGGTCACTTTGCCCGGGCTCCCGAACCCAATCTCGCCGAATGGCTCGACATCGTGGCGCTTGGCACGGTCGCAGATGTCGTGCCGCTCGTCGGCCTCAACCGCGCCTTCGTCATGTTGGGGCTCAGGCGAATGGGCCAGCGTCGCTCGGCCGGGCTGACGGCGCTGGCGGATGTTGCCCGCCTCGACCGGGCCCCGCGCTGCGACGACCTCGGCTTCCAGTTCGGCCCGCGCATCAACGCCGGCGGACGGGTGGGGCAGGCCGATCTCGGCGTGCGCCTGCTCGCCAGCGATTGCGCCGGGGAATCCGGCCGCATCGCAGTCGAGCTCGACCGGCTGAACCACGAACGCCGCGCCATCGAGTCCGAAGTTACGGCCGAGGCGATGGCGGCCGCCGCGGCGCAGGGCAACAGCCCGGTCGCGGTTGTCGCAGGGGCCGGCTGGCACCCGGGTGTGGTCGGCATCGTCGCTGCCCGCGTGAAGGAACGGCTGCAGCGCCCGGCGCTGGTGCTGGCGCTTGCCGAGGATGGCACGGCCAAGGGCTCGGGCCGCTCCATCCCCGGCGTCGACCTCGGTGCGGCCATCCTCGCCGCCAAGGCGCACGGCCTGATCCGCGAGGGCGGCGGCCACCCGATGGCCTGCGGCGTCACGGTCGGCGCCGACCAGCTCGACCGCTTCACGGCCTGGCTCGCCGAGACGCTGGCAGCGCCCGTCGCCGCTGCCGGTTCGGACCGCACGCTGTCGATCGATCTCGCCATTGCCCCACGTGCCGTCACGCCCGATCTCGCCCATGCGCTGGAAGCCTGCGGCCCCTATGGCCAGGCCTGGCCTGCGCCGCGCGTCGCGGTGGGCCCTGTGCGGCTGCTGAAATGCGATCCCGTGGGCAAAGCGGAGCCGAAGACGCACCTGCGCTTCGTGACGGCCGGCCCCGATGGCGGCCGCGTCGAAGGCATCGCCTTTCGCGCGCTCGAAGGCGAGCTGGGGCAGATGCTGATGGCGGCCGGCAGCAACCCCCTCCACCTCGCCGGCCGCGTGACAGCCGACGAATGGCAGGGCCGCCCCAGGGCCCAGCTGCAACTGGACGATGCAGCCCTCGCCTGACCGGCCGACGCCCCTGAAGCCGCCGCTTGACGCAAAGGCTTCGTCCCGCTAATCGGCCGCCTCCCCGCCAAGTACGGCCCCTTCGTCTAGCGGTCTAGGACGTCGCCCTTTCACGGCGAAAACACGGGTTCGAGTCCCGTAGGGGTCACCAGCTTGAAAAGCTTGAACTAATTTCTGCCCTTGCAGCTCGCGTGGCCCCGAATTGGAATTGGCGTGGCCCCGGCAAGTTGATCGGCGACACCGCGAGCCACCATCAGAGCCCTCGTTCGCTTGCCATAATGGCGCACGATCTCGGCGCTCATGCCCAAGAGGCTGCTGACCTGGGCGTCGTTCAGGCCCATTTCGAGCAGGTAGCAGCAGGCGTTCTTGCGGAGGCCGTGGAAGCTGTATCCGGAACCGGGTGCCACCACTTCCATGAGCCTGCGGACACGTGCCTGGATGGGCTCGACGCTGGCGAAAGGCTGGCCGCTCCGATCGTACAGGATGGTGAGCGCACGGCGCGGCACCCGCGCAACCTCGGCTGCCAACATCGGATGCACCGGGAAGGCGGCCGTGGTGCCGGTCTTCTCTTGGCTTAGCTCGCAGATGCCGCCGTTGACCCAGGCGTGCTGTAGCCGAATGCAGTCGCCGATTCGCTGGCCGGTGGTGAGGTCGATGACGATTGCAAGGCGCAGCATGGGCGCAGCATGGGCGCAGCATGGGCGAGCGCTGCCTCGACGACTTCTGCGGGCCATGGCTCATGCTCGCCGATCGGGAGCGCTGGAATGCCGGAGGCCGGGTTATCCGCGCGCCAGTCGCGCCCACATGCGAACGCCAGCAGCAACCGCAGGACCGACATGTAAACGCGAGCGACGCCCGGCGTGTCGGCCAGGCTGTCGCGGATGCGATAGCAGTGGGCGGGCCGCATGCCGGCCACCGTGCGATGCCCATGATCGGCGGCGATCCGGTCCAAATAGAGGGCGTAGTTTCGCCTGGTCGAATCCGCCAGCTTGCGAGCCGGCAACGTGGCGCGGAATTCGGTGACGAGGGTGGCGATGGTGCCGGCGGCTGGCCGAGGCTTTTCTTCGTGCGTGTGACGGGCCCTGGCCAGCGCCTCGGCAAAGGCCGGGTCATCGATGGCCGGCAGGCGGATGCGATGGGTGTGGCTGCGGCCGTCTTCATCGCGCCAGCGCCGGCGGAAGTAGAGCCTGCCCTCGATCTCCTCGACGCCCGGAATCACACATCGGCCCATGTGCTGTCGGCCTCCTCGGCGCCATTGGACGACAGCCCGGAGAGGGTTCAACATGACGTTCTAGCCTGTCGCGATCCCATAGCACGCGCTTACCCATGCGCAGCGGCGCGGGAAACTCGCGGCGGTCAGCGCGCTGGCGGAAGGTCGTGGCGGACAGGCCGACATAGGCCGCCGCCAGCTCGGCCCAGAGCAGGCGCGGCCAGTTGGGAAGAGCGCGGGCGGTTGACATCAGGCTGCGCCGCGCACCGCATCGCGGCTGGTGTTGGCGCGGATGTCCTCTTCCTCCACCTTCTCGGTCAGCTTCGGAAACGCTTCAAAATCCGATCGCTGGATGAACCCTTGCGCCGTCACCGGATAGTGGCAATCGCGGAGGATGAGAGCCCGTGTCGCTGTATGAAGTTCCATGCGATTGCTGCAGTCGTTGAAGATCGACCAGGTCGGGCATCGCACGTCGAGCGGG
>BBPE01000113.1_pt1 | contig 41483 bp, 46 predicted proteins | sample 1344301 | NCBI WGS metagenome assembly BBPE01 (sample SAMD00019089, study PRJDB2971) | groundwater metagenome | isolation source: The Cedars highly-alkaline
CCCACTCCCGACAAAGGCTCGATTCCCATGGACCTCGGTTTCCTCGGGCACGGCTGGGTGCAGATCCTGCTGCTCGGCTTCGTCGCCGGCTTGCTGGCGCGCTGGATCTTCCCCGGCCGGCAAAAGCTCGGCCTGATCCTCACCACGTTGCTCGGCATGGCTGGCGCCATCTGCGCCTCGTGGCTGCTGGACACCTTCGACATCACCGTGGGCGGGCGCTGGCTGCGCTTCGCGGCGGCGGTGGGTGGGGCCGTGGGCCTGCTGGCCCTGGTACGGGCGCTGAAGGGTAAGTGAGCCGATGAGCGATGCGGCGGCGGTGGGGGCGAGCAAGCCTTTTGCCTTCGAAGACACGGCACGCGCCGACGCCCGCCTCGCCTTCGCCCGCGCCGCGCTCGGTGATGCCAACACCGCGCTCGAACGCGCCTCGGTCGACGCCGGCTTCCGCAGCTACTGGCGCTCCAGCGGCGAACCCACGCGCATCGTCATGGACGCGCCGCCCGGCCAAGAGGATGTGCGGCCCTGGCTTGCCATCCGCGACCTGCTGGAACAGGGCGAAGTGCGCGTTCCGCACGTACTGGCGCGCGAAGTCGAGGCCGGCTTCTTGCTGCTGGAAGATCTCGGTGCGCAGACGCTGTTGCAGGTCATCGACGAAACCAACGCGACCGCGTGGTTCGATGCCGCACTCGACCAGCTACTGCCATTGCAGAAGATCACGCCACCCGCCGGCTTCCCGCGCTACGACGAAGCCCTGCTCGGTCGCGAGCTGAAGCTGTTCGACGACTGGCTGCTCGGCCGGCATCTCGGTCTTGCACTCGACGGCGCGCTCACCGATCCGCTGGAGCTGGTGTACCGCCGGCTGATGGATGGGATTCTTGCGCAGCCCACCGTGCTGGTGCACCGCGACTTCATGCCGCGCAACCTGATGCCCGTGACCGAGGGCGGGCTCGCCGTGCTGGATTTCCAAGACGCCGTCGTCGGGCCGATCAGCTACGACGTGCTCTCACTGTTCAAGGACGCCTTCACGAGCTGGCCCGCCGAACTCGTCGACTGGGGCGTCGCGCGCTACCACGAGCGCGCAGTGAAAGCCGGGCTGCCGGTGCCGGTGCTCGCAGATTTCCGCCGCGACGTGGACTTCATCGGCGTGCAGCGGCATCTCAAGGTGCTGGGCATCTTCGCGCGCTTGAATCACCGCGACGGCAAGCCGAAGTACCTCCATGACGCGCCGCGCTTCCTGCGCTACCTGCTCGACGTAATCCCGAAGCACCGAAGCCTACAGCCGCTGCTGCCGGTGCTTGAACAACGCGTGCTGCCGCAATTCGGCGTCTTGCCCTCGCGCTGACTTACCTCCATCGATCGCCGCCGCACGGCACTCACCATGAACCTTCGCGCCACCCATGCCCTTGTCTTCGCCGCCGGCAAGGGCGAGCGCATGCGGCCGCTCACCGCACACACGCCAAAGCCGCTGCTGATCGCCGGCGGCAAGCCGCTGATCGCCTGGCACCTGGAGAAACTCGCCGCGCTCGGCCTGCGCGAGGTCGTCATCAACACCAGTTGGCTCGCCAATTCCTTCGCGCCCACTCTGGGCGACGGGAGCGATTGGGGCCTGCGTCTGCGCTATGTTTTTGAAGGCGACGAACCGCTGGAAACCGGCGGCGGCATGCTCAACGCGCTACCACTGCTGGGCACCGCGCCCTTCCTCGCCATCGCCGCCGACATTTGGACCGATTTCGATTTCGCCACCCTGCCAAATGAACCGACTGGCCTCGCGCATCTGCTGATGGTGGCGAACCCCGAGCATCACGGCGATGGCGATTTCACACTGCGCGCGGACGGTCGATTAGCCCGCATCGATAGCGCAGAACGGGCACCAACCCGTGCAACGCACCCGGCATCGGATGCGCCCGCGTCGGTATCGGTCAGCGACGCCCTCACGTTCTCTGGCATCGGCGTGTATCGCCGAGAATTCCTCGATGGCTGGCGCGCGGCCGTCGGCCCGGCAGCGGGTGCCGATCAGACCCCGCCGCGCTTCAAGCTGCGACCGCTGTTCGAATCGGCGATCGCCGCCGGCAAGCTCACCGGTCAACGCCACGACGGTCGCTGGACCGATGTCGGCACACCAGAGCGCTTGGCGATGCTCGACGCCGTTCTGCGCAGCGAGTGATTAGAAATAATGAATCTTCGCGACGGCGGTTTCAGAGCGTCGGCGCGCCCGACTCCACCACGGCACGGACAAACGGCACGGTCAATTTTCGCTGCGCAGCCATGGCGGCGCGATCCAGTCGATCAAGTAAGGCCGTCAGCGATTTGAGGTCGCGTTCAACGCGCCGGAACAGCCAATCCAGCACCGCTTCGTCCAGTTCCAAGCCACGCCGAGCGGCACGCCGGCGCAGCGCCTCGCGGCGGCCTTCGTCGTCAAGACCTTTGAGCGACAGGCGCAGGCCCTGGCTCAAGCGCGATCGCAGATCGGGCAACGCCCATGCCGCGTCACCGGCCGGCAAGCGCGAGCCGTAGATCACGATGCATCGCGCATCGCGCAGGCGGTTATGCAAATGGAACAAGGCCTCGCAGTCGACGCGTGATGTTGCTGCGGCCTCCACGCCATCCAGCGCGACGAGCTTGTTCGCTTCGATGTTATCGATCATTGCTCCCAGCGCACCAACGAACGCCGGTATCGGCAAGTAGCGCGCGCTGTGCCCCGCCTCGTGTGCGGCGCGACAGGTCGCTAGCAGCAGGTGGCTCTTGCCGCTGCCCGCATCGCCCTCGACGAAAAGCGCTCGATCACCAAACAGTGCTGTCTCATCGTGCTTCTGCGCCGCCACTCGCAGGACATTGACCGCCCAGTCATGACCAACAAAAAGGTCGAAGCACTGATCCGGCACCACCGGCAATGCCAGCGGAAGCTGAGCACTCATGCGGGGCGCGTTTCCCCGGCTTCACTAACGTCTTTGGCCTCGACGCTAAGCTCGGGCGCTACTTTCTGCTCGCTATCGTGCAGTCCGTTGCCATCGCGGTCAGAACGGTAAAGCAGGCTCGCGCGGTAGCGGCCCAGCGCGTAGCGCAGCAACACCATGATGACCGCAGCCGCCGGCAGCGCCAGCAGGACGCCCAAGAATCCGAACAACTCCCCGCCCGCCATGATCGCGAAGATCACCGCAACCGGATGCAGACCGATGCGATCGCCAACCAGCCACGGTGTCAGCACGAAGCCCTCGATCAATTGGCCACCACTAAAAACGGCGACGACGAGAACGAGGTGAAACAGGTCGCCGTGTTCGACGAGGGTGGCGATGACCGCGGCGACGAGCCCGAAGGTCGTGCCGAGATAGGGCACGAAACTGAGCAGGCCGGCAATCATCCCGATCAAGAACCCGAGATCGAGGCCGACGAGGCTCAGGCCGACGCCATAGATGGTGCCCAAGGCCACCATCACGCTGAGTTGGCCACGCAGGAAGCCACCGAGCATTTCGTCCGACTCGCGCGCCAAGCGCACCACGGTGGGCTCGAGCGGGCGCGGAATCAGTGCGTGGACTTGGCCGATCATCGAGCTCCAGTCACGCATGAAATAAAACGTAACCAGCGGAATCAAAATCAAGTTGATGACGAACGCCAGCACCGCCATGCCCGAGCGTGACAATCTGTCGAGCAAGTTGGCCGCGACACCACCAGCCTGCTGCCAGTGCTCTTTGATTAGGTTGCCGAATTCCGCCGGATCGACATAGGCCGCAATCGGCACGCCCGAACGGGCTTCAAGCCAGGGCACGGCGGTGCCGATGAGCCACAGCACCAGTTTCGGGCCCCAGTTGATGGCCTGCTCGATCTGATTGCGCAGCATCGGAACCAGCAGCACGATGATGAGGATCAGCAGCAGCGTCATGAGAAAGAATACGAGCGTCACCGCGGTGGTTCGCGAGCGGCCGCTGCGCTCGATGCGCGTCACCAAGGGATCGGCCATCCACGCCAGCAGTGCTGCCACGGCAAACGGCGTCAGCACCGATCCGAGCAGCCACAGCAGAAAACCCAAGAGCACCGCGCCTCCCAACCACAACCAAGGGCGCAGCCACAAAAAATCGGTGTTCATCGGCGAATCCTCGAACGGGTATTCACTGCAACACTCGGTACCGGGCCATGCGCGACGCCGGATCGACGGCTTCGACCGCAAGGACGCCGCCACCGCTTAGCATCGCCTCGAAACGCAGGCGATCAACGGCAAGATCCAAGCGCAGGCGCAAGCGGTCGGGATGGGCTTCCAGCACCTGATAGCCACGCAGCACGGGCAGTGCGTGTAGGTGTGCGGCCAGACGCAGCCACTGATCCTTTCCGCTCAAGCCGAGGATTTCGGCCTCGATCACTTCGGGATTACCGGCCGCCACCACCGTGGACTGCCGCCCAGCGAGCAGGTCGGCGGCATTGTCGGCACCGGAAGCGATAACACGCTGCGGGCTGAGGTCGACATGACGCCAGCGCTTCAACTCGATGGCACCGTCGGCGAGCAGCCACTCCACCTGCCAGCCGTTACCCGCAGCCCGGGAAATCGTACCCAGCAACTGCACGCGGGCACCGTAACGGCGCGTCAGTATGCCGATCGACGCGGCATCCAGCGCCTCGATGCTATCCACCGCCGCCTGCTCAACCGGCGCTCCGCTCGGCAGAAGAAATCGAAGGCCGCGCTCGAGACCACGCTGTGCAAGCGGCTTTACCACCGCGAGCTGCTGCGCGGACACGAGGCGCGAGCCGGCAGCACCGCCGTCATCGATGACCAGCCAGAGCATGGGTCGCGGACGCTCGCCGGTCCAAAGCGGCAGGCCCGCCGCCATCACCAGTGCATCGATCAATTCAGGGTCGAAGCTCGCCACCAACACCTGTCGCCGCACTGGCACGCCGCCCGCCATTTCCTCGACGTCACGAAATTCTGTTGCCGTCACCATCGTTTCGGCGACGCGCAGGGCGCGCTGCACCACCGGCTCGGTAGGTGCCGTGGCGCGCCCGGTGACGCGCACCAGCACTTGGGCCAGCGCGCGGCCAAGAGCGGCATCGCGCTCGCGGCTTTCTTGGGAATGCACGGGCACCTCGGCGGTGTACCACTCGAGTTCACGCGCCGATGCCGATGTTGGCGCTTGCGCGTGACTCGAAGTGGCGAACGTGAGACCAAGGGCGACGAACAGCATTAAAGGCAAGAGCACGGGCATTCGAGGCTCCAAGAGACACGCCATGGTGCCGCAGGGCGTGCCTGAGCGTCCAACTCTGCCGACCAACGACAATCTACGAACGCCCGACGCGAACGTGCCGCCAGCAAGCGGCCGGGCAGCGGCTGGTAAACTGGCCGTCTCGCTTGACGCCTGAAGGCCGCCCGCCCGTGAGCACCCCGACGCCCCTGACCTACCGCGACGCCGGAGTCGACATCGACGCCGGCAACGAGCTCGTCGAACGCATCAAACCGCTGGTTAAGCGCAGCTTCCGGCCCGAGGTGATGGGCGGCCTAGGCGGCTTCGGTGCGCTGTTTGATTTATCGGGTAAGTACCGCGAGCCGGTGTTGGTTTCGGGCACCGACGGCGTGGGCACCAAGTTGAAGCTAGCGCAGCAGCTCGGCCGCCACGACACGATCGGCATCGATCTCGTGGCCATGTGCGTCAACGACGTGCTGGTGCAAGGAGCCGAACCGCTGTTTTTCCTCGACTACTTCGCCACCGGCAAGCTCGACATCGACACCGCCGTGGCCGTGATCGGCGGCATCGCCAAGGGCTGCGAGCTTTCCGGCTGCGCGCTGATCGGCGGCGAAACGGCCGAGATGCCCGACATGTACGCACCGGGTGAGTACGACCTGGCCGGCTTCTGCGTGGCGGCGGTCGAAAAGAGCGAATTGCGCGATGGTTCACGGGTGCGCGAGGGCGACGTGCTGCTGGGTCTGCCCTCCTCGGGCCCGCATAGCAACGGCTATTCGCTGATCCGCCGCGTGCTGGCCCGCGCCGGCTTCGATGCGGTGAAGGGCGGCCTTAGCCTGCAGGTCGGCGGCCGACCGTTGCTCGACGCCCTGATGGCACCGACTCAGCTTTATGTGAAACCGATTCTGGCGCTGCTGAAGGCTTTCCCGGGTGTCGATTCGCCCGTCCACGGCATGGCCCATATCACCGGCGGTGGCCTCACCGAGAACATCATCCGGGTCATCCCCGACGGTCTCGGCCTCGACATCGAAGCCGATACCATCGTGCTGCCGCCGGTGTTCGACTGGCTGCAACGCGAAGGTGCCATCGCCGACGCCGAGATGTGGCGCACCTTCAACTGCGGCATCGGTTTCGTGCTGGTGGTGCCCGAAGCGTCCATCCCGGCCTTGTCCGCACCACTCGTCGCTGCCGGACTGCCGCCGCGCGTCATCGGCCGGGTGGTAAAAAACGCCGGCGCTGCGATACACGAACGCGTGCGGATGGGATGAGACCACTCCCGTCAATGGGCTTGCGTCTCGCGGTACTCGCCTCAGGCCGAGGCAGTAACTTTGAGGCATTGCTGAAGGCCTGCCGCGACGGAAGGATCGACGGAACCGTGCATGGCTTGTTCTCCAACAAGCCCGACTGCGGCGCAGTGGCGCTGGCGCACACGGCCGGCGTTCCGGTTTGGGCCCGGACACCCAAAGCATTCCCCTCGCGCGATGCTTTCGAGGCCGCGATGTTCGACGCTCTCGAGGCGATTCAGCCCGACCTCATCATCTGTGCGGGATACATGCTCATCCTCGGCACCTCCGCCATCGCACGTTTTCCGAATCGCATGCTCAATCTGCATCCGTCCTTGCTGCCGCTTCACCCTGGCCTGCACACGCATGCTCGCGCACTCGCGGCCGGCGATGCCGAGCACGGTGCCAGCGTGCATGTGGTGACGCCCGAACTCGACGCCGGCCCGGTGCTCGCTCAGGTGCGGGTACCGGTGTTCGCCGACGACACCACCGAGTCGCTCGGAGCCCGCGTGCAGGCGCGCGAGCACGCGCTGCTACTGGCCTGCGTCGCTGCCTACGCCCGCGGCGAGTTTCGCTTCGATGCGCAGAGCATCCATTGGCGCGGTGAACATCTGCGGACACCGCTTCGACTCAGTGCCAACGAACAATTGGAGAACTCCTAATGCGCTTCGACATACTCGCCAAAGCCACCCTATTGGGTCTCGCTCTTGCGCTGGCCGCACCCTCGGACGCGGCTCCCGTGGCACCTTTCGCCGCCACCTACGAAGTTCGCCGCAACGGCGACGTGCTCGGTGAGGCGACATTGCGGCTTACTCGTGACGGCAGCCATTGGCGCTTCAGTAACACGACGCGCGGAACACATGGCCTAGCCAAAGTGATCGGTGTTCGCATCGACGAGAGCAGTCGCTTTCGTTATTTGCCCGATGGTCGCCCGGAAACGATCCAGTACGAATTCCTGCAAAAGATCGGGTTCAGCGAACGTCGACGCGGCGTGCGCACGTTTGCGAACGACATCGAGTTGAGCAAGAGTGAGGAGCGCTGGCGGGTGCCTTACGTCGTCGGTTTCGTTGATCGCCAGTTGGCGACGGTGGCGCTGATGCAGGCAGCCGCTTCGGGCCGCAGTGGCTTGCAGACCCTACAAGTGGTGGGCGGCGGCGCGGTCGAAGCCCAGTCGTGGATGATCTCCAGCGCGGAAAACGTGCCGCACACCCGCGAGCGCGGTTTGCGCGTCGAGCGCCAGCGCGAGTCGGCCGAAGGCCGCAGCACGGTCATGTGGCTGGATGCGGCACGAGGCCACCTGCCGCTGCGCATCGAACAACGCGAGGACGATGGCGAGAAGATCGAGATGCGCCTGTTACAGCGCGGCTGAATCAGCCGATGAGCGCGCCCCAACCCACCTCGGCCAGCGCCCACGCCGATGGCAGCATCTGTAGCAAGGACCAACCGGCCAGCAACATCGCCACGAATACTTTGTACAACGCGATGAAGTAGGCGATGGTCGCCAGCAACCAGAATACGGCGACGAGAAACATCAAACCGTCGTCGGCAATCAGCGCCATCGCGGCACAGACAATGGCCAGTGCGGGCAGCAGATTGTTGAACGGAATGCCGCCAATCGGAATCGCCAACAACAGGGCCGCGAACACCACCAATGATCCGGCGATGCGGTGACCACGACGGCCTTGCGTCCATTGGCTGAATCGCGGACGAACCAGTTTTCCCGACCATCCCAATACCTTGCGGGCCGCTGCGGCAAGCTGGGTCCACTGGGTCGAATCGAGCTTCGCTTGCGCGAGTTTTTCAGGCAGCCATGGACGGACGTCGCCGCGAGCCAGTTGCCAGCCGATCGCCGCCATCGCCATGCCACCCAGCGTCCCCAGCGGCCCCAGCGAAATCGGCTGCAAAAACGGCAGGCAAAGGACAATCAGTGTGAATGCGAAAGCAGACGCGCTGCCTTCACCGAGCACTTCGCCGATAGAGGGCGATTGCGGTGCCGCGGCCGCAGCGTCGAGCGCCACGAGTATGTCTTCGCCAATTCGCTGCACTCGAAATCAGCCCGGCAAACGCCGAATACGAGCACCGAGTCCACTGAGCTTTTCCTCGATGTTCTCGTAACCGCGATCGATGTGGTAAATGCGGTCGACGGTGGTTTCGCCCTCGGCAACAAGGCCCGCCAAAACCAGCGAGGCGGAGGCACGCAGGTCGGTCGCCATGATCGGTGCTCCGGTCATCTTCGCCACACCGCGGATGATGGCGGTGTTGCCTTCGATGCGCACATCGGCACCCAGGCGCGTCAATTCGTTGAGGTGCATGAAACGGTTCTCGAAGATCGTCTCGGTGATCACGCCCACGCCCTCGGCGATGGTGTTCATCGCCGCAAACTGCGCCTGCATATCGGTCGGAAAGGCTGGATAGGGTGCGGTCGTAAGGCTGACCGATTTCGGTCGATTCCCGCGCATGTCGATTTCGATGAAATCCGGGCCGGTGTTGACGTGCGCGCCGGCCTCTTCGAGCTTCGCGAGCACCGCGTCCATGGTGTCGGCGCGGGTCTTTTTGGCCAACACCCGGCCACCGGTCATGGCACCGGCGACAAGAAAAGTACCCGTTTCGATGCGGTCGGGCAGCACGTCATAGCGGCCGCCGTGCAAACGCTCGACCCCGTGGACGGTGATCGTTCGGGTTCCAGCACCGGCAACGCAGGCACCCATCGCGTTCAAGCAGTGTGCAAGGTCGACCACCTCGGGCTCCTGTGCGCAGTTTTCGAGCACGGTCGTGCCCTCGGCCAGTGCCGCCGCCATCATCACGTTCTCGGTCCCGGTGACAGTGACCATATCGAAGACGTAGCGGGCACCCTTCAAGCGTTTCGCACTGGCCTTGATGAAGCCGCCCTCGACGATCACCTCGGCACCCAGAGCCTGCATGCCACGGATGTGCTGGTCGACCGGACGCGAACCGATGGCACAGCCGCCAGGCAAGGCCACTTCGGCATGGCCGAAACGCGCCAGCAGCGGCCCGAGCACCAAAATCGAGGCGCGCATGGTTTTGACCAGCTCGTAGGGTGCCACGGTACTCGTTACGTGGCGCGGATCGGCGGTGATGGTGAGCTTCTCATCGACGATGAGTTGCACGCCCATCTCGCCGAGCAACTCCATCGTCGTGGTGACGTCGTGCAGGTGCGGGACATTGCCGATCTCGATCGGCGTCTCGGCCAGCAAGGTGGCGCAAAGGATGGGTAGAACCGCGTTCTTCGCGCCGGAAATCTGCACCTCGCCGCTCAGCACTTCGCCGCCGGCAATGACGATCTTGGCCATTTCAGCTCCGCTCGGCTTCGTCGGGCGTCAAGGTGCGCAGCGCCAGCGCGTGGATCTCGCCACCCATCCGCGACCCCAAGGTGGCATAGACCATCCGATGCCGAGCCAGCGGCAGCTTGCCGACGAAATCGGAGGAAATGATGGTCGCTTCAAAGTGAACACCGTCGGCACCCTCGACGTGGACCCGGGCACCCGGCAAGCCAGCTTCGATGAGCTGGCGCACGAAATCTGCATTCATGGGAGAGGCAAGAAGGGCCGCGAGCCCTGCCGTAAACTAGGTCGGTCATTGTACCCCGAAGGGTTCCCATGAGCGCCCTACCGGCCTCCAACACCTCGCCCGCCCTCACACTTGCCGAAGTCGGCCGCCGGGTGATTCGCGAAGAAAGCGTCGCTTTGGTCGCGCTCGCCGAGCGCCTCGGGCCCGAGTTCGACGCCGTCGGCACCCTCGTGCTGGGCTGCCGCGGTCGAATCGTCTGCACCGGCATGGGCAAATCCGGACACATCGCGCGCAAGATCGCCGCGACGCTGGCGTCCACCGGCACACCGGCTTTTTTCATGCACCCCGGCGAAGCCAGTCACGGCGACCTCGGCATGGTGACGGACAACGATGTCGTATTGGCCTTGTCGTATTCCGGCGAAAGCGACGAGATTTTGATGATCGCTCCGGCCCTGAAGCGCATGGGCGTTCCCATCGTCGCCATGACCGGTCGTCCGGATTCGTCGATGGCCAAGCTGGCGGACGTGCATCTCGATGTCTCGGTGCCCTCGGAGGCCTGCCCGCACAACATTGCACCCACTACCAGCACTACCGTCTCCCTGGCGCTTGGCGATGCGCTGGCAATAGCCGTACTGGAGGCGCGAGGTTTCACCGCCGAAGACTTCGCTCGCTCACACCCGGCCGGCGCGCTTGGCCGCCGTCTGCTGCTGACCATTCGCGACGTGATGCATGCCGGTGCAGACGTTCCGCGCGTTGGCATCGAGGCTTCGATTGCCGAAGCCTTGGTGGTGATGAGCCGAGGTCGCCTGGGCATGACCGCTGTGGTCGATGCCGAGGACCGTCTGGTCGGCGTTTTCACCGACGGCGACCTACGCCGCGCGCTCGACAACCCTGGGCTCGATGTCCGCCGCGATGCCGTGGCCACGGTGATGGGTCGCTCACCGAAAACCATCGCAGCGAATGAACTCGCAAGCTCCGCCGTGCATGCGATGGAAGAACACAAAATCCACGCACTGATGGTTGTCGATGCCGAGCACCGCGTGATCGGTGCGCTGAACTTCATCGACTTGCTCCGCGCAAGAGTGGTCTGAGCCATGACTTACGCGCACCTCAACGACTACACAGCCGACATCCGCGAACGTGCGGCGCGCGTGCGCCTGGCTTGTTTCGACGTCGACGGCACGCTCACCGATGGCCGCCTGTGGTTGGACGCCGATGGCCACGAGCGCAAAGCCTTCCACATCCATGACGGCATGGGTCTGCGCCTGCTGGAAGAAAACGGCGTGCGCGTCGCCCTGCTTACGGCGCGTGACAGTGCCATCGCGCAAGCACGTGGCCGCGAGCTGCGACTCTCCGAAATACACATCGGCATCAAGGACAAGCGTGCCCTGCTGCAATCGCTGTGCGCGAAATACGGCCACGCCCCAGCCGAGGCCGCGATGATGGGCGACGATCTGGTCGATCTCGGTGCCATGGCCGTCGCCGGCCTCGCGGTGGCGCCATCGAACGCCCACGCTTGGGTGAGGGAACGCGCGCATTGGCGTACCCGCGCGGCGGGTGGCGAAGGCGCGGCGCGTGAGCTCTGCGATCTGATCCTCGACGCACAGGGCAAGGCCGAGGCGGTGCTCGCAGGATTCCTCCGTTGAGCCGATTCTGGCTGGGCGTCTTGCTAGCCTTGGGCGCTGGCAGCACCGGCGTCGCCTTGTGGTTACAGCGCGATCCGCCCAGCACTCCCGATGTCGTGGCCCGCGCCGACTACCGGCTCGAAGGCTTCGAGATGACGGCCCTGCGTAAGGATGGCAGCGAGGGCTTCACCGTCACCGGCCCCGTATTGGAACGCGACATGGAGGCGCAGGTGACGACCCTGACCGAACCGCGCTTCGGGTTTCCGAGTGACCAGCCGGGTCAGCGCTGGGACGCGCGCTCAGCAAGTGCGTGGATCGGCCCGGACAATACCGAGGTGAAGCTGGCGGGCGGCGTGGAGATGCTCGGTCCGCCGAGCCAGGAGGGCCGCCAGGTGCGCTTCAGCACCGAACACCTCACCGTGCTGCCGGAAGCCGAGCGCGCCCACACCGACGCCGCGGTGACCATCACCCAAGGCGGCTCTATACTTCAAGCAACCGGCCTCGTTGTGGATATGCAGGCCCGAACCTACGAGCTCCTCGCCGATGTCGACGCCACGTTCTATCCCAATACTTTTCGCCATCCTGCTGCCAGCACTGCTGTTCGCCCCCTCCCTTGAGGCGCGAACGGCCGATCGCGACCAGCCGATGAACGTGCGCGCTGATCGCCAAACCGGCGGCCTTGGCGACGACGACAGCATCGTTTTGACCGGCAACGTCGAGATCGAACAGGGCACGCTGAAGATCAACGCAGCAAAGGCTACGGTCGAGCGTCGTGCTGGCGAGATGCAGCGGATCCTGCTGGAAGGCGCGCCCGTGCAGATGGATCAACTCAATGATCGTGGCGAACCGGTCAACGCGACCGCCGCTCGCGTCACCTATTCGCCCAACGATGAAATCATGCTGCTCGTCGGTGCTGCACGCGTGACGCAGCCGCGCGGTGAGCTTCGAGCCGAGACGATCCGCTACAACCTGGACACCGGAGCCATCGACAGTGGTGGCGACGGCAACCGTGTGCAGATGACGATCCAGCCAAAGCCGCGTCCGGCCGCGAACTGATGCTATCGGCCCGCGCACTCACCAAACGCTACAAAAAGCGCGAGGTCGTCAGGGACTTCAGCTTCGAACTACGCCCCGGTGAAGTGGTTGGCCTGCTCGGCCCGAACGGTGCCGGAAAAACCACCTGCTTCTACATGGTGGTCGGGCTGGTGCCAAACGACGGCGGTGAGATCCTGCTTGACGGCGAAGACATCAGCGAACTGGCCATGCACCACCGCGCACGGCGCGGCATCGGCTACCTGCCACAGGAGCCCAGCGTGTTTCGCAGTTTATCGGCCGCCGACAATGTGCGTGCCGCGCTGGAGCTCCGCAAAGACCTCAATGCGCAGCAGCGGGAAGCGCAGCTCGGCGCACTGCTCGATGAGCTGCACATCGCCCACGTCGCCGAGCAATCCGGCGAAAGTCTTTCCGGCGGCGAGCGTCGGCGCATCGAAATTGCTCGCGCTCTGGCCAGCAATCCGCGTTACATGTTGCTGGACGAACCCTTCGCCGGCGTTGATCCGATTTCTGTCGGTGAGATCCAAGGGATCATCCGGCACCTCAAGTACCGCGGTATCGGCGTGCTGATAACCGATCACAACGTGCGCGAAACACTAGGCATCTGCGACCGCGCATACATTCTCAACGCTGGCACCGTGTTGGCGCAGGGTGTGCCGAACGATTTACTGATGAATTCCGACGTGCGCCGCGTCTACCTTGGTTCCAGTTTTACGATGTGAGTCGGCTATGAAGCCCGCGCTACAAGCGAAACTCGGCACCGGGCTAGCGCTGACCCCACAACTGCACCAAGCCATCCGACTGTTGCGGCTTTCGCAACTCGAACTGGAGACCGAGCTACAAGCAGCGGTCGATAGCAACCCGCTGCTCGAACTCGCCGAACCCGGCGATACCGGAACGCTCGAGGATTCGGCCAACACCGATGATTTCGACGCATCTCACGACGATGCAGCAGCCGCCACCGAAATCTTGAGTGACGAGGAATGGTCGGTGGATGACTACGAATCGGTCCATCACGCGAGTGACAGTGAACGCGATGAAGCCGGAGCCGAGCCGGGCCTGCATGAGCATCTGCGCTGGCAATTGCGGATGAGCGTACATTCGCCGCGCGACGAGGCCATCGGCGAGGCGATCATCGATGCCCTCGACGAAGACGGTTATCTTTGCGAGCCTCTCGAAACCCTGCCCGCCACCCTGCCCGTCGGGCTCGGCGCGGATCACGACGCGTTTCGCAGCATGCTGCGTCTGGTGCAGCAATTCGACCCGCTCGGCTGCGGCGCGCGCCATCTCAGCGAGTGCCTCCGCTTGCAGCTCGATGCGCTTTCGACTGAAACGCCGGGGCTTGGCCTTGCACAGCGCCTCGTGGCGAGGCATTTGGACGCGGTGGCCAGAGCGCGTCCCGAAAAGCTGGCCACCGATTTGGGCATCGACGCTGCGGCACTGGCCGAAGCCATTGCGTTAGTGAAGTCGCTTGATCCAAAACCCGGTGCGCGCTTCTCTGGCACACCGGCTGAATATGTACAGCCCGACGCCATCGCGGTGAAGCAGCACGGCATCTGGCGCGCCCGCATGGTTCGCGGCGGCAGCAAACTGCGATTGAATGCGCACTACCAACGCTTGTTGGGCCATTGCAGCCGCGAGGACGACGCCTACCTGCGCGGCCAATTGCGGGATGCGCGCTGGCTGATCAAGGCGGTCGAGAACCGTGGCGAGACCCTGCAACGGGTCGCCGAGGCCATCGTCCGTGCGCAGTGCGCCTTTCTCGATCACGGGCTGGAAGCCATGCGTCCATTGACCTTGCGCGAGGTCGCCGAGCAACTGGGACTTCACGAATCCACGATCTCGCGGGCCACCACGCGCAAGTTCCTACGCACCCCGCGCGGCACCTTCGAGTTCAAGTTCTTCTTCCGCTCCGGTGTAAGCACCGATTACGGCAGCGCGGCTTCGTCCACGGCCGTACAGGCGATGATTCGCAAGCTCATCGAGGCCGAGCCAACCGGCAAACGGCTTTCCGACCAAGCCTTGGCAGACTTACTGAAAGTCGATGGGATCGCCGTGGCTCGGCGCACGGTGGCGAAGTACCGGGAAGGCATGGGCATTCCGCCCTCCCCAGAGCGCGGTGGACGCTAAACTTAGGATTCTGCATGGTTCGTCATCGCGAATCCTTGACGCCGGCCCTTCGCCCTCCCCCGGGAGGGGCGTATGCTGACTCCCTTGAAAGCTTTCCTGTCCCCAGTGAGGAGAACGCGCCCATGCGCCTTGAAGTGAGCGGCCACCAGATCGAGATCACCCCGGCCCTGAAAGAATTCGTCACCGGAAAGACGGAACGGATCGCCCGCCATTTCGACCACCACCTCGACCTGCGCATCCTGCTGTCGGTGGAGAAGCTGCAACACAAGGCCGAGGCGACACTCGCGCCGCGCGGCAAGACCCTGCATGCCGAGGCTGAGGCCGCCGACATGTACGCCGCCATCGACCTTCTGGTCGATAAGCTCGACCGTATCGTGCTCAAGGAAAAAGAGCGCATGACCGACCACCATCGTGGCGAATCCGCCACGCGCTCCGGCAGCTTCGGCTGACCCCTACCGTCACTTCCCCCCCATCCCATGCACCTCCTCGACCTTTTGGTGCCCGCGCGCGTACTCGCGGGTGCCAAAGTTTCTTCCAAGAAACGCCTCCTCGAACACTTGGCCGAGCTGCTCGCCGAAGGCGACGCGGAGCGCGAACGCGCGCTGTTCGACAGCCTCTGCCAGCGCGAACGCCTGGGCAGTACCGGCCTCGGCCACGGGGTTGCCATCCCGCACGGCCGCAGCCCGGCATTGAGTGTTGCCACTGGTGCGGTGCTGAAGCTCTCCGAACCGATCGACTTCGGCTCCAGCGATGGTCAGCCGGTCGATCTGCTGTTCGCTCTGGTCGTGCCCGAACACTTCACCCAGCAGCACCTCACGCTACTCGCCCAGCTCGCTGAGATGTTCGCCGAAGAGGGTTTCCGCCGAAGTCTGCGCGAGGCCAGTGACAGCGAAGCACTGTATCGCTTGGTGGCGGACTGGCGCGCCGGCCAATCGGCCGCGGCCTAAGCGGACACCCGCCATGCAGACGCGCCGCCTGAGCGCCCGCGAGTTGTTTGAACGGCAACGCGAGCGTCTTGGCCTGCGCTGGCTGTCGGGCCAGGCCGGCGGCGAGCGCGCCATCGAGGCCGAAGAGCACCGCACTCGCCGGCCTTCGTTGGTGGGCTACCTCAACGTCATTCACCCCAACAAGCTGCAAATCCTCGGCCGCGAGGAGCTGCATTGGCTGGATTCGCTCGGCACCCGACAGCGCGCCGAGACCCTGCAAAAGATCATCGATTTCCGCCCCTTGGCATTGGTGATCACCCGCGATCAAGGTTGCCCCACCGACCTTCGCGACCTCGCGGCCGAGTCTGGCACGCCGCTGTGGATCTCACCTCAGCCCGGCCATGAGCTGCTCTCGCATCTTCTCTACATGCTGCCGCGCGTGCTGGCACCACGATTGACGCTGCACGGCGTGTTCATGGAGATCTACTCGATCGGCGTGCTGATCACCGGCGAGTCGGGCCTTGGAAAGAGCGAACTGGCGCTGGAGCTGATCTCGCGCGGGCACCGACTGGTGGCCGACGATGCACCGGAGTTCACCCAGATCGCGCCCGACGTACTGGATGGTGCCTGCCCCGAGTTGTTGCAAGATCTACTGGAAGTGCGCGGCCTCGGCATCATGAACATTCGCCAGATGTTCGGCGACACCGCCGTCAAGCGGAACAAGTACCTGCGCTTGATCGTCCACCTCGTGCGTGCGGGCGAAATCGCCGACACCGACGGGCTCTCGCGCCTGACCGGTGAAACCGCAGCGCGCAACGTACTGGGACTCGAAGTACCGGTGTTCAACTTGCCGGTGGCCGCTGGACGCAACCTCGCCGTACTGACCGAAGCTGCGGCGCGCCTGCATATTCTTCGCGCCAAGGGCGACGATCCGGCCACCGCCTTCCTCGCCCGGCATTCCGCACTGCTACACAAGGCCAATCCATGAGCCGCTCGCTTACCGTCGTATCCGGGCTCTCCGGTGCGGGGAAAACCGTCGCTCTGCGCACCCTCGAAGACCTCGGCTACTACTGTGTCGACAACCTGCCAGCCGACCTGTTGCCCGGTTTCATCGACAGCGTTGGCAGCGCCGATGCCCAGCAGAGCCTCGCCGTGGGCATCGACGTGCGCAACCACCACGCCGACCTCGGCCACATCGGCGATTGGCTTTCCGCGGTTGGCGCACGCGGCTACCAGCATCGGCTGGTGTACTTCGATGCCACCGACGCGATGTTGGTCAAACGCTACTCCGACACCCGGCGTCGGCACCCGCTTTCGCGGCTGGGCTTGGCTCTACCCGATGCCATCGCACTCGAACGCCAAGTGCTGCGTCCAGTACGCGCATTGGCCGACCATGTTTTCGACACCAGCGCGCTGAACGTCCATCAACTGCGCAAACTCGTCCTGACCGAACTCGAAAACGGACGCCGTCCCGGTCTGACTCTGCTGTTCGAGAGCTTCGCCTACAAGCGCGGCCTGCCGGTGGACGCCGATTTCGTCTTCGATACGCGCTGCCTGCCCAATCCGCACTGGGACCCGGCCCTGCGGCCGCTGACCGGCCGCGATGCGCTGATCCAGGCCCATTTCGCCGGCATCGCCGAGGTGCAGGAATACGTCGCAGACGTCCGTGGTTTCGTCGAACACTGGCTGCCGCGCTTCGAATCGGAAACCCGCAGCTACCTGTCGATAGCCTTTGGCTGCACCGGTGGCCGACACCGTTCGGTATACCTAGCGGAAACGCTCGCAGCCCACTTTCGCGAATCCGGCCGCGACGATGCGCTGAGCTACCACCGCGAACTCGAGTAGACCTTTGCTAAGGTTCTGGCATGACCGTCGGAATCCTCCTCATCACCCATCCCGGAGTCGGCAGCGCCTTGCTGGACACCACCACCCGCCTACTCGGCCGGCTGCCGCTGTCGGTACTCGCCTTCGAGCTGGCCTTCGACACCGACCTCGCCAGCCAGTTGCCGCGAGCGAGTGCAGCGCTGAAAAAAGTGATGGGCGAGGATGGTGCCCTGCTGCTGACGGATGTCTACGGCGCCTCGCCGGCGCGCTTGGCGCAGCAACTGGCGCAGATCGCCGCGCCCTGCCGGCGCGTGGCGGGGCTCTCCCTGCCGATGCTGCTGCGGGTGATGAACTACGCCGACCAAAGCTTGGATGAGCTGGCGCATATCGCTACCAACGGCGGCCGCAACGGCGTGGTGCTCGACGATGCTTGAGAAGCCGCTTCCGATCATCAACCGCCTCGGCTTGCATGCACGCGCCTCGGCAAAGCTGGTGCAACTGCTCGGCAGCTACAAGGCGCAGGCCACCCTTGTGGGCAGTGGCCGCGAGGTGAATGCCAAGTCGATCATGGGCGTGCTGTTGCTGGCTGCCGGCCAAGGCAACACGGTGACGCTACGCACCGACGGCCCCGACGAGGCCGAGGCGATGGCGGCGGCGGAAGCCCTGTTCGCCCGCCGCTTCGACGAGGAAAGCTGATGCGCCGCGTCTTGGAAGGTGTCGGTGCATCGAAGGGCCTCGCCTTGGGCCGTGCGCGGGTTCGCCACCCGCATGTCCTGACCTTGTCCGAAGAAACCATCGACGCCGATGCCGTCAACGACGAACTGGCGCGGCTGGATGCCGCGATGCAAACGGCGCGCAACGAGCTGGGTGGACTGCGCGAACAGCTGCACGGGGCTCTGGCGCAGGAAATCGGCGAATTCCTCGACTTGCATGTCCTCATCCTCGACGACCCTGAGCTGATCGCCGGCCTGCGCGACCTCATTCAAACCGGGCGCTATTCCGCCGACTACGCCCTAAAACTCCAGCGCGACCGCATCGCCGCCGTGTTTCAAGCGATGGACAACGACTATTTCCGCACCCGATTGGATGACCTCGACCATGTCATCGGTCGCATCCACGCCGCCTTGCACCGCCGGTCGGACGACGGCCAACTCGGACTCGCCGGAGAAATCCTGGTGGCCGACGACATCGCGCCGGCCGAACTTGCCGAACTCTCACGCCAGCAATTGCTGGCCGTAGTGACGCGTGCTGGCAGTCCGCTCTCGCACAGCGCCATCATCGCTCGCGGGTTGCAACTGCCGATGGTGGTGGGCTGCGCCGACGCGCTCTCGCATGTCAATGATGGCGATGCCTTGCTGGTCGACGGCCGCGAGGGTCTGCTCATCGTCGAACCCAACGCCGATGACCTCGCCCGCTACCACGTCGGCCGGGCGAAGATCGAACGGAAACGCAGCCAACTCGCGCGCCTGAAGCGCGCGCCGACGCGAACGCTGGACGGCGTCGACATTGGCCTGTACGCCAATGCCGAACGCCGCGAGGAGATCGCCCATGCGCTGAGCCTCGGTGCCGACGGCATCGGCCTGTACCGCACCGAATTTCTGTTCATGGGTCGCACCCAAGTGCCAGACGAGGATGAGCAGTTTCGCGCCTATCGCGAGGCTGTACTCGGCATGGCTGGCAAGCCAGTAACCCTGCGCACGCTCGATCTCGGCGCCGACAAGGCCGACAACAGTGGGCTTGCGCTCCGCAACGAACCGAATCCCGCACTCGGCCTGCGCGGTGTGCGGCTCTCGCTGTCGCGACCCATGCTGCTCGACGCCCAATTGCGCGCGATGCTGCGGGCCTCTGCGTTCGGGCCGGTGCGGGTGCTGGTGCCGATGGTCACTGCGCGCGAAGAGATCGAAGCGGTGAGGGTGCGCCTGTATACGCTGAGCAAGCGCCTGCGCGGGGACGGCGTGGCGGTCGGAGAGCACGTGGCTTTCGGCGTCATGCTGGAAGTGCCAGCCGCCGCGCTGACGCTCGCCGACTACACCGATCTCATCGACTTCGCCGCCGTCGGCACCAATGATCTCGTCCAGTACCTGCTCGCCGCCGATCGCACGCACGACGCCCTCGGCGGTCTCTACAGCGAACGCCATCCCGCCGTGCTGCGCCTGCTGCACCAATTGTTCGCGCAGGCCCGTCTAGCCGGCCTACCTATTCACGTCTGCGGCGAGCTCGCCGCCAGCGCAATGGATGCGCCGCTATTGCTGGCGCTGGGCCTGCGCGACTTCAGCGTGAATCCTGGCGCGGTGCTGGAAGTGCGCGAGGCGATCCGCGCCTGCGACCTCGGCAAGCTCAAACGCCGCACCGCGACCTTGCTGCGTTGTCGCGAGCGCGCCGAGGTCGAGCGCTGGTTGGAGCGCGCCCAGCCGGATTGAAATTGGCCAGCAAAACCATCGTACCCCCGCCCGAAAACGGCAGACGGCGGCAGAATCACCCGACCGGACACACCAGCGCCGGTGCCGGTGTCGCCGCAACCACCACTCGACCGTTGCGGTCAACCATCACGAACCACAATCCCGGCGTCACCCACATCTCGGTGGTCTTCTCGCCCTCCGCCGTGTTTGCGCGCGCCCACAACTGGCCTTGGCTGCTGCGCAGATGGAAGTCGAACTTCGGGTCGGCCCAATCGGACACGGTCCAGCGCACGCGTGCCGCGTAAGGCTGCGAGGCATCGCAGGGGGTTTGCGGCAACGCTTCGACCTCCAGCTTGACGCCGTCAAGGGCCATCGGCGCGGTCGGCGTGATGTCTTCAGGCGCGCAAGCGACGAGCGCGCCGGTGGCGAGAACCAGGGCAAATATTGAGGGGCTTTTCATCGGCGGCGCTCGATGGTCGGTGGGCCGATAGCCTGCACCGCTAAGCATCAAGCGCACAAGCGCCGCTGTTCCGCCCTATGCGCCGCTGTCATACTGCGCGCGCTCAAAAAATCGAGATCCGCTTTTGGCCGACGCCGCCCGCCACGAACGCACCGCCCACCAGTTACGCATGCTGTCGGAGTCGCTCGACAGCGGGCGGCTTGGGCCGGTGCGCCGCTTGGTGAACACGCTGAGCGCGGCGGAAATCGGCAATCTGCTGGAGTCGCTGCCGCCAGGCAAGCGCGAAATGGTTTGGGGCTTGGTCGACGCCGAGGACGATGGCGAAGTGCTGCTGCACGTCGATGACGAGGTGCGCGAGGGCCTGATCGCGGCGATGGATCCGGATGAGCTCGTCGCGGCGGTCGAGGATCTCGACATCGACGACCTCGCCGAGCTGTTGGACGACCTGCCCGACACGGTCATCGACGAAGTGCTGAAGTCGATGGATCGCGAGCACCGTGAGCGCTTGGAGCAGGTGCTTTCCTACCCCGAGGACAGCGCTGGCCGCTTGATGAATCCCGACGTGGTGACGGTGCGCGCCGATGTCAGCGTCGACGTGGTGCTGCGCTTTCTACGCCTGCGCGGCGAATTGCCGGACAACACCGACCAGTTGTACGTCGTCAGTCGCCGCCACCAGTACCTCGGGCGCGTCGCGCTGGCGCAGCTCGTCACGCGCGACTCGTCGACCCCGATCAACACCCTGATGGACGACAGCCAACCGGCCATCCCGGTGGACACGCTCGCCAACGAAGTGGCGCGGCAGTTCTCCGACCACGACTGGATCTCCGCACCGGTCGTCGATGAGAACAATGTGCTGATGGGCCGCATCACCATCGACGACGTGGTCGACATCATCCGCGAGCAAGCCGACTTCCAGGTGCTGTCCGCCGCCGGTGTCCGCGAGGACGAAAGCCTGTTCAGTCCGGTGCTGCGCGCCTTCAAGGGCCGCTTCCTGTGGCTGAGCATCAACCTCGGCACCGCTTTCCTCGCCGCCAGTGTGGTTGGTCGTTTCGAAGCCGCCCTCGAGGAAATCGTCGCGCTCGCCGTGCTCATGCCGATCGTGGCCGGCATGGGTGGCAATGCCGGCACCCAGGTGCTCGCACTGATGGTGCGCGGCCTGGCACTCGGCCAAGTGTCCGGAACCAACCTGCCTACTCTCGTCTGGAAGGAGCTACGCATCGCCCTGATGAACGGCGTGTTGCTCGGAGCCATGGTCGGCGCGGTGACGCTGGCCTGGTTCGAAAACACCGGCATCGCGCTGGTGATCTTCGCTGCCCTGGTCATCAACCTCACCTGCGCGGCAATGGCCGGCGTGTTGGTGCCGATGCTGCTGCGCCGCTTCAACGTCGACCCGGCTGTCGGCGGCAGCGTGATCCTGACGACCGTGACCGACGTGATGGGCTTCCTCGCCTTCCTCGGCCTCGCGACGCTGTTTCTCCTGCAGTAGCGGGCTTCGTCGGTGCGCTAGCGCGCCAGCAACTGCTCGAGCACGGCCATTCGCAGCGCTACGCCGTTCGCCACCTGTTCAAGGATGACCGACTGCGGGCCATCGGCGACGTCGCCCGCGATCTCGACGCCGCGGTTGATCGGGCCGGGATGCAAAACGATGGCATCCGGCCGCGCAAGCGCGAGGCGTTTCGCATCGAGACCGTAGTCATAGAAGTACTTCGTGAGCGACGGCACCAAGCCTTCTTCCATGCGCTCGCGCTGAAGGCGCAGCATCATCACGACATCGATGCCGTCCAACATCGCATCGAGATCGCCACCCACCGTGCAGCCGCTGAGAATGGCTGGCTCGGGCAGAAGAGCAGACGGGCCGCAGACGCGGATATCGGCACAGCCCAGCGTGCGCAGTGCGTGCAGGCCCGAGCGCGCCACGCGCGAGTGCCGCACGTCGCCAACCACCAAGACCGAAAGCCGGCTGAAATCCGTGCCCTTGCGCTGGCGAATCGTCAGCATGTCCAGCAGCCCCTGCGTCGGGTGCGCTGCTCGGCCATCTCCGGCGTTGATCAGAACGGTATGCGGCCGCACACCATCCGCCAGTGCGGCGACCGCGCCGTTCTCGGCGTGGCGCACGACGAAAGCGTCGATGCCCATCGCTTCCAGCGTGCGCAGCGTATCGAGCGGGCTTTCTCCCTTCTTCACGGACGACATTCCGATATCGAAGTTCAGCACGTCGGCACCGAGCCTCTGCGCGGCGAGTTGAAAGCTGCTGCGCGTGCGCGTCGAGTTTTCGAAGAACAGGTTGCATACCGTTCGGCCTGCGAGCACCTGGCGCAGGGCGGTGCCGCCCATCGCGTGTGCGCGCATGCTGGCGGCGGCATCGAGCAGTTCGTTGATACGTGCAGCACCGAGCCCATCGAGCGTCAGCAGGTGCCGAAGCTGGCGATCAGGCGTGATGGATGCGGGCGTGATGGATGCGGGCGTCATGGATGCGGGCAGCTCAGCCAGCGCTCGACAATGATGACCGCCGCCAGCGCATCGATCTCGTCGGCATCGCCGCGGCGACGCAGGCCCGCACGGCGCTGATCGGCAAAGCGGCGAGCGGCTTCCTTCGAACTGCGCCGCTCATCGACCATCACCACCGGCAGTCCGCTGCGCTTGCCGGCGCTGCGGGCGAAGCCACGGGCACGCTGCCGGGCCGGGGGGTCGGGATCCTCGACACCTTCGGCGCTCTCGCTGCCCAAGGGGTCGCCTACCACCAAGACCACCGGGGCCCAGTCTTTCAACAGACGCTCAAAGCGCGACCAGTCGGGGATGCCATCACGCATTTCGATCAGGCCAAGCTCGCTGGCACTGCCGATGATCGGATTGCCCACCGCCACGCCGATGCGTTTGTGCCCGACATCGAAGCCCAAAACGGCACCGACAGGCCGGCTCATGCGCGACCGCTGTACTCGGCCAAGCGCGCCACATCGACACCGATCTGCCCGGCAGCCGCGCGCCAAAGCACGGTGCATTCGGTGTCGAAGACCAAGGGCTCCGGTGCAGGCACGGTGAGCCAGGCGTTTTGCGCGATCTCGCCTTCGATCTGCTTGCCGCCCCAACCAGCGTGGCCGATGACCACGAGGAATCGCCCCGGCCCCTCGCCGCGCGCCATGGCATGCAGGATCTCACGCGAACTGGTGAGGCCGAAGCCACCAAAACGAAGGGTGGACGGCCAAGGTCTGGGGTCGTCATGCAGCACAAAGCCGCGTTCGATCTGCACCGGCCCGCCCCAGAAGACCTGGCGACCCATCAAATCGCGGTTGGCACCGTCGATACCGAGCTGCTCAAACAGCTCACCAAGCAGCACGTCGGTGGGACGATTCAACACGACACCCATCGCGCCGTCCCCGTCGTGCTGGCACAGCAGCACCACCGAACCGGCGAAATGCGGGTCATCCATGCCCGGCATGGCAAGCAACAAAGACACGGCGAGGGAGTGTTCCGATGACATGGGGAGATTGTAGACGGTATACGCGCGGACACGCCCCGTTATGCTGCTGCAGGGGGGCGCAAAAGCACCATTCATAAACCCGCGTAGAATCTCTCCTAGCATGGGTCAATGGCTCGACTTTAGGATCCTCAGCATGGCTCAAAGCGCAGATCAAACGCTCCGAATGCCGCGTGTTGGTGCCATCGGCTGGCTCGCCCCCGGACTGGAACGGGTCACCGGGCTCGACCGTCTGCAACGGCTATATGACTGCCGCCCAGCCGGGAAGACCCCGGAGGGTTTCATCGCTTGGTTGCTCGAAGCGTTGCGGATCGAGATCGAGGTGAACGCGGAGCCGGGCTGCGATATTCCTTTGCAAGGGCCCATGGTGGTGGTCGCCAACCACCCCTTCGGCGCGCTCGAAGGCGTGGCCATCGCGCTGCACCTGCTGCGATTACGGCCTGACGTAAAAATACTGGCCAATTCCTTGCTGTGTCGGGTCCCAGAAATCGCCCCGCTGGTCATACCCATCGACACCTTCGGCAGCCGGCCAGCGCTGGCGTCTCTGCGCGCGGCCGGACGCCACTTGGCCAGCGGTGGCTGCCTCCTGACTTTCCCGTCCGGGATGGTCAGCCGCTTCAGCCCGCCTGATCGCGAAACGGTTGATCCGCCGTGGCACAACACCGCGACCAAACTCGCCTTGCGCGCCAACGCCAGTGTGTTGCCGGTATTCGTCGAGGGACGGTCGAGCGCCTTGAGCCTTTGTCTCGGCGCTCTGCATACCCGCTTGCGAACCGCCATGCTGCCACGCGACCTGCTCGCTCAACAGGGGAAAACGCTGCGTCTGCGGATACTGAAGCAGGTGTCCGCCAGCGAACTGGCGAGCCTCCCGGAAGCAATTCGCACCGATTACCTGCGGATGATCGTCTATAGCGGCGCGAAGATCGCCGCCGCCGCCGCGCCAGCGGCCTTGCCACAACGACGGGTCGCAGCGCTGGCAGAACCCGCCGATCCGGAATCACTGGCTGCCGAAGTCGATCGGCTGCCAGCCGACTGCACCCTGCTGACACACGGCGATTTCGGTGTCTATTGCGCCCCCGCCTCAGCCCTGCCAACGATCCTTCCGGAAATTGGCCGTCTGCGCGAACGCAGTTTCCGGATACTCGGCGAAGGTAGCGGCAAGGCCCGCGATCTCGATCGTTTCGATGCCGGCTACCAACACCTGTTCGTCTTTTGCCATTCGCAGCGCGCGATCATCGGTGCTTATCGGCTTGGCTACTGCGATGAGCTATGCCGCGACGGCAAGGTCGGGAACCTCTACACCCGGACCCTGTTCGACTATGACCAGCGTCTGCTCGATCATCTTGGCAGTGCCATCGAACTTGGCCGCTCGTTCGTCGTTCCCGAGGCGCAACGCAGTTTCCATGCCCTGCGGTTGCTCTGGGCCGGTATCGTCCGGGTTTTGGCGTTGAAGCCCGAGGTGCGCTGGCTGTTCGGCCCGGTGAGCATCAGTCCGCAATACTCCGATGCTGCTCGCAGCCTGATGGTCGCGGCACTGCGCAGCCATCGCGATGATCCGGCACTGCGCTTTCTGGCGCGCCCCTTGAGCCGCAGCGCCGACGCCAAGCTGCCACCGCATCTGCGCAGCATGCTGCCGGTGTTGGCTGATGGTCGTCGCCTATCACAAGTCATATCACGCCTCGAAAGCGGGCCAGGGCTGCCGGTGTTGCTACGCCACTATCTCGACCTCGAAGCGCGCTTTGCCGGCTTTCAGCTCGACCCCTCCTTCGGCGGCTCACTCGCCGGCCTGATGTTCGTCGAGGTTGCCAAGATTCCGCCAAAGTTCCGCGAACGCCTAGTGCGCCGCAGGGATCAACCCTAGCGCTGATCCCTGCCTTATTCCACCTTCGCTACATCGACGCCATCCAAGCCGCTGGCCAGCGTGATGACGTTCCCGCCCTGTGCGAGTTTGATTTTCAGCCGCACCTCGTTGGCTGAATCGGCATGGCGCAGCGCGTCCTCGTAGGTGATCTCGCCGGTCTGGTAAAGCTCGAACAACGCTTGGTCGAAGGTTTTCATGCCGAGCAACGTGGACTCCTTCATCACGTCTTTCAGCTTGTGGATCTCGCCGTCGCGGATGTAGTCCTGCACCAGCGGCGTGCCAAGCAGAATCTCCATCGCGCAACGGCGGCCCTTGCCGTCCGGCGTCGGGATCAACTGCTGGGCGACGATGCCCTTCAGGTTCAGCGAGAGGTCCATCAACAACTGGTTGCGGCGCTCTTCCGGGAAGAAGTTGATGATGCGGTCCATCGCCTGATTCGAGTTGTTGGCGTGCAGGGTGCATAGCACCAGATGACCGGTCTCGGCGAAGGCGATGGCGTGATCCATGCCCTCGCGGGTACGCACCTCGCCGATCATGATGACGTCGGGCGCTTGGCGCAGGGTGTTCTTCAGCGCGGCCTCCCAACTGTCGGTGTCGATGCCGACCTCGCGCTGGGTGATGATGCAACCCTCGTGTTTGTGCACGAACTCGATCGGGTCCTCGATGGTGATGATGTGGCCCGAGGAGTTCATATTGCGGTAGCCGACCATCGCCGCCAGCGAAGTGGACTTGCCCGTACCAGTGGCACCGACAAAGATGATCAGGCCGCGCTTGGTCATCGCCAGCGTCTTGATGATCGCCGGCAGGTTCAGCTCGTCGATGGTCGGAATTCGGGTTTCGATGCGGCGCAGCACCATGCCGACTTGGTTGCGCTGGTAGAAGCACGACACGCGGAAGCGACCGACGCCGGCGAGGCCGATGGCGAAATTGCATTCGTGGGTCTTCTCGAACTCCTCGCGCTGCGAGGGGCTCATGACGTTCAGCACGAGGTCTCGGCTCTGGTTCGACGTGAGCGCTTCCTGCGTGATCGGCACCAGCTTGCCGTGTACTTTCATCGACGGCGGCACGCCGGCCGTGATGAAGAGATCCGACGCCTTTTTATGCGCCATCAACTTGAGGAACGAGGTGAAATCGATGCTGCTCATGGGCGGCTCCATCCGTGTTCGGTAAGGGCGCTTACTCGAAGATGCGCTTGTCTTTGGCGTAGCTGGCGGCCTGCACGCGTGTGACCAAACCGCGCTTCAGCAAGTCTTGCAGGCACTGGTCGAGCGTCTGCATGCCGTACTGCTGGCCGGTCTGGATCGAGCTGTACATCTGCGCCACCTTGTCCTCGCGGATCAGGTTGCGGATGGCCGGGATGCCCACCATGATCTCGTGCGCCGCGATGCGGCCACCGCCCACCTTCTTCAGCAGCGACTGCGAGATCACCGCTCGCAACGATTCGGAGAGCATCGAGCGCACCATCGGCTTCTCGCCGGCGGGGAACACGTCGATGATGCGGTCGATGGTCTTGGCGGCCGAACTGGTGTGGACGGTCGCAAACACCAGATGGCCGGTCTCGGCGGCGGTGAGGGCGAGGCGAATGGTTTCGAGATCACGCAGCTCGCCGACGAGGATGTAGTCGGGGTCCTCGCGCAGCGCCGAGCGCAGGGCCTCGTTGAAGCCATGGGTGTCGCGGTGCACCTCGCGCTGGTTGACGAGGCACTTCTGCGAGGTATGCACGAACTCGATCGGATCCTCGACGGTGAGGATGTGCGAATACTCGGTCCGGTTGATGTGGTCGACCATCGCAGCCAGCGTCGTCGACTTGCCCGAGCCGGTCGGGCCGGTGACGAGGATCAGACCTTGGGGCTGGTCGATCAGCTCGCGGAAGATGCGCGGGCAATTGAGGTCTTCGAGAGTGAGGATCTCGGAGGGAATGGTACGGAAGACCGCGCCGGCACCGCGATTCTGGTTGAAAGCGTTGACGCGGAAGCGCGCTAGGCCCGGGATCTCGAAGCTGAAGTCGGTTTCGAGGAACTCCTCGTAATCGCGGCGCTGCTTGTCCGACATGATGTCGTAGACCAAGGCATGCACGGTCTTGTGATCGAGGGCGGGGATATTGATGCGGCGGACATCGCCATCCACGCGGATCATCGGCGGCAGGCCGGCCGAGAGGTGCAGGTCGGAGGCCTTGTTCTTGACCGAAAAAGCCAGCAGTTCCGCAATATCCATTCCGTTCTCTCCCCAGAGCCCGTCGATGCCGGTGCCATCGCAAGGTATCGTGCGAAATACGGCGTTGCGGCAGTATAGCCTCAGATTATGAGCCCTCTGGAAGCCCGCCATCGCTCGCTGTTGGACGCCATCGCCCGATCGGCGGGGGCGCGCCCGGCCGTTCTTTTGGCCGTCTCGAAGGCGCAACCCGCCGAAGTCATCCGCGCTCTGGCTGCGCTAGGGCAACGTGCCTTTGGCGAAAACTACGCACAGGAGGCATTGACCAAGCAGCGTGAACTTGCCGATCTTGCCCTCGAATGGCACCTGATCGGCCCGCTGCAAAGCAACAAATGCCGCGCGGTGGCCCGGCATTTCGACTGGGTGCAGTCGGTTGACCGCGCCAAGCTACTGCACCTTCTTGACAGCGAACGTCCCGCCGAACGCGGGCCACTGAACGTGTTGCTGCAAGTGAACATCGACGGCGAGGCGAGCAAATCCGGCTGTGCGCCGGACGAGGTGATGGCTCTGGCCGACCAAGCCGCCGCCCTGCCCCGCCTACGGCTGCGCGGGCTGATGGCCATCCCCGAGCCGCACCCCGATGCAAACCACCGCCGCATGGCATTCGCAAAAATGCGGGCGCTGTTCGAAATGCTTCGGGCGAGTCATCCGAGCTGCGACACGCTGTCGATGGGGATGAGCGAGGATTTCCCTTTGGCCCTCACGGAAGGCTCGACCCTCGTGCGGATCGGCACTGCGCTATTCGGGGCACGAACGCCCAGCACCCTCCCACCTGTCGCCTTCATTGGCGGCGGCAATATGGCCCGCGCCCTGATCGGCGGCATGATTCGCGGCGGCAGTGCGGCGGCCGACATCCATATCAGCGAGCCGTATGCACCGAACCGCGAGGGCCTCGCGACCGAGTTTGGCGTCGCCGTCACCGACGACAATGCCGTTGCGGCCAGCGCGGCTGGAGTCTGGATTCTGGCCACCAAGCCGCAAGTGCTGCGCCGTGTCTGCGAGGCGCTGGCGGCGCTGGCACAGGCGCGCCGACCGCTCGTCGTGTCGATTGCGGCGGGCATCAGCAGCACCCAGATCGACCGCTGGCTCGGCGGCGACATCGCCGTGGTGCGCACCATGCCGAACACACCGGCTCTGCTCGGCGCCGGCGTCACCGGGCTGTATGCGACATCGGCGACAAGCAGCGCGCAACGGGCGCTCGCCGACACGCTGCTCAAGCCCGCTGGAAAAACCGTGTGGATCACCGACGAAGCCCTCATGGACACGGTCACCGCAGTGTCCGGCAGTGGCCCGGCTTATGTGTTCCTACTGGCCGAGGCCATGCAGGCCGCCGCGCAGGCGGAAGGATTGTCGGCGGATGCCGCGCACACGCTGGTGGTCGAGACGATTGCCGGTGCCGCGCGAATGCTCCGCGAGAGTGGCGAGACCGCCACCACACTGCGGCAGCGCGTCACCTCGCCGAACGGCACCACACAGGCCGCGCTCGACGCCTTCGTCGCTGGCGGCTTCACACCGCTCGTCGCCGCCGCCATTCACGCGGCACGAATCCGCGGCGCGGAACTCTTCGCCGCCAATGACTGAAGCAGAACGCACATTCATGCCGCAATCACTCAGCCTCGATCAAGCCTTCTCGCCGGCCACGGTGCGCTAAAGCATGGGACTACTCTTCGTTCGTCACGCCCAGGCCAGCTACGGCAGCGACGACTATGACCGCCTTTCGCACGTTGGCTGGACGCAAGCAAGGCATCTGGGTGAGTGGCTGGCCCGCGAGCCGCACGGGTTTGGCCGCGTGCGGGTGGGTGCGATGCGCCGCCATCGCGAAACCTTCGAAGCCATCCGAGGGGCTTTCGACAATGCCGGACACCGGCTGCCAGCGCCCGAAGAAGACCCCGACCTCAACGAGTTCGACCACGGCGCGGTGATCCGCGCCTACCTCGCCGAACGCGCCAGCGACGCCATGCGTGCTCATGCGCACTCGCACGATCCCGCCATCGTCGGCCCCATGATCCACGCCGCGATCCTCGCCTGGGCCGAGGACGAACTCGATGCGGTGCCCGAACGCTGGAGCGCTTTTGGCGAGCGCGTCGCCCGCGCGGGTATGGCTGCCGCCACCTCGGCCCATGATGGCCCGGTACTGGTGGTCAGCTCGGGCGGCGTCATCGCTCGGATCGCTCAGCAGGCGCTGGAAGTCCCGGCCCTGCGTGCGGTCGATCTCAACCTTGCCATTCGGAATGCCTCGATCAACGAATTCAGCCTCCGCAGCGGCAGCCTGCGCTTCGGCAGCTTCAACACCTTGCCCCACCTCGCGCACGATCGACGCTTGTGGACGCACTTCTGAAGCACAGCCATCGATTCAGCTCCTCGGATCGACGAACTCCACCCTTACAGCCAGCAACTGCAAGGGCGCCGCGAAGTCCCCCGCCTCGCGATAGCGCAGCTCGGGATACAGCGGGTCATTCCGGATCGGCGCACCCAGCGCCGCCATATGCACGCGCAACTGGTGCTTCCTGCCCGTGACCGGCTGCAGCGCATAGCGCCACCATCTCTTGCCACGTTCGATCACGTCGATGCGCGTCTCGCTGTTCGGTTCACCGTCCACTTCGCACATGCGAAAGAACGGTTCGCCGGACACGACGCGGCTGCGACGCAGCAAGGGGAAGGCAAGCTCCGGCAAGGCCGGCGCGATGGCCTCGTAATGCTTCTCGATTTTTCGCTCGCGGAACAACGCTTGGTAGGCCGCGCGCGTAGCCGGGTTCACCGAGAACAGTACCAGCCCCGCGGTCTCGCGGTCGATGCGGTGCAGGGGCACCAGATCGGCATTGCCGGTGCGGCGGATCAGCCGTCCGAGCAAGGTTTCGTGGACGTGCGCGCCGCTCGGCGTGACGGGTAGGAAGTGCGGCTTGTCGGCCACCAGCAGATGATCGTCGAGGTGCAGCACCCTCTCTTCGAAGGGAATGCGCGGCTCGTCTGCCACTTCGCGGTAGTAGTGCACTTCCAAACCCACACGGTAGGGCGTGTCGGCTGCGAGGGGGTGGCCGTCGTCACCGAGCACGCGGCCGCGAGCCATGCGGTCGAGCCAAACCTCACGCGGCAGCGCAGGAAAATGCCCGCACAAACCTTCAAGCAACGTCGTCCACGGCCCCGGCGGCAGTTGCAGGCGGCTCGCTAGCAGGCCGTCGAGCGCGGCTGGGCGATAGCGCGGACTCACGACACCGGTGCGTCCGCCGGCCACCGTCGCGGGCTCAATAGCCCGCCGCCTGCCCGTCACTCATCGGCGTGATGTCGCCGATGGGTTCGTCGCTGCCTCGGTGCTGCCGAAGGCGATCAAAGCAGATGCCATCCCGTAGATTTTCATGGTCATTGGGTCTTAACCTACGCACGCAGGGGCACCAAGTATGCCAAGTCCCGTCCTTGGCACCATGCGCTTCCCAGCGCCTGCGGGCGAGGGTTTGAGCCGCGTCATACGCGAATAACCCTCCCGCAGCGAGAATGACCGAGCCATCCTGACCCCGAGTGCCCCGAAGTGAGCTTGCCCTCCGCGCCATCCATGCCTACCGCTGCCGATATCGACCCGCTGCTGGCGGAATCCATCGCGAGCTTTCAAGCCCTGCTTGCCGAAGCCACCGCCAGCGGCGACCCAGAGCCCACCGCGATGACCCTCGCCACCGCCGATGCACGCGGTCGGCCATCCGTGCGCACCGTGCTGCTGAAGCATGTCGATGTGCATGGCTTCGTCTTCCACACCAACTTCGATTCGCGCAAAGGCCGGCAGCTCGCCGCCAACCCGCAGGCCGCGCTGCTTTTTCTGTGGAAGGCGCTGCGCGATCAGGTGCAAGTCAAGGTTGAAGGCACGGTCGAGCCGATCTCGGCAGCCGAAGCCGACGCCTACTTCGCCAATCGCCCGCGCGAGAGCCAGATCGGTGCCTGGGCTTCTCTGCAGTCGCGAACACTCGATTCGCGCGCGACTCTCGAAGCCCGAATCGAGGAATTCACAGTAAAATTCGCCGGCGGCGCGGTGCCCAGGCCACCGCACTGGTCAGGTTTCCGGGTGGTGCCGGAAATGATCGAGCTCTGGTACGGCGCGAAGTTCCGCCTGCACGAGCGCCAGCGCTATGCCCGTGTGGAAGGACGCTGGATGAAGCGAATGCTCTACCCCTAGAGCCGGCGTTCGGCGACTGGAGGCGAAACATAGCCGCTGCGCCAATCGGGAAAACGTGGACGCCATCCGGTGCTGCGCAGGCGCGCGTTCACGACGCGCTTGCCGCAGACCGGGCCGGGTGCGCTGCCGAGCGGCGGAAGTTCCAGCCGCGCGCGCAGGCCATCGACGATCTCGTGTTCCAACACCGGGGCATCGTCATTGCCGCAATACACCCGGGCGAGATGTTGCTGGCCAAGCAGATGCAGCAGCGCTGCGGCGACATCCTCGACATGGATGCGATTGCTCCAACGCGGCTCGCCGGGCTCCTCGCGGCGCGCCCGGCTCCACAGGCGTTCACGGCCCGGGCCGTAGATGCCCGAAGCGCGAAAGGCCGCTGCATCGGGGTGTGAATGAAGTTCGTGCTCGGCCTCCAACAACACGCGGCCGTTGAAGGCAGTCGCGTCGGCGGGCGTGTCCTCGTCCACGCTGCCGCCCGCATCTTCGGCATAGACCGCCGTGCTCGACACGAACAGCACGCGGCCCAGCTCGCAGCGATCAAGCAGACGGCGCAGACCGTCGCGATACAGCGCGCGGTAGGCGGCTTCGCTGCGCTCATCGGGTGCGGCGCAGAACACCAGCGCATCCAGCCGCTTCGGCAGCGCGGAGAACCCCTCCCCACTGCACAGATCGGCGCGCAGTGCGCGGATGCCCGCGCCCATGGCGACCTCACGCCGACGCAGCGTCAGCACCTCCCAACCGGAGGCTGTCGCGGCGGCGGCAAGACGCATACCGGTGTCGCCGGCACCGGCGATCAGCAGTGAGCGGCGGGAGTCATTCAAAGCAGGCATGCCGCGATGCTACCGTTCGCACATGAATCCCGCGTTGAACCTCGTGCTCGTCGGCCCCATGGGGGCTGGCAAAACGTCCATCGGCAAGCGCCTCGCCGAGCGTTTCGGCCTGCGCTTTGTTGATCTCGACCAAGCGATTGAAGCGACGGCTGGTGCGTCGGTGACGGCTATTTTCGGACGCGAGGGCGAAGCGGGTTTTCGCGAGCGTGAGGCGCGACAGCTCGCCTTCGAGCTCGAAGGCGACGACCGCCTCGTCGCCACGGGCGGCGGTGCCGTGCTGCGCGAGGCCAGTCGCACATTGATGCGCGAGCGCGGCTTCGTCCTGTACCTCGCGGTATCGGTCGACGAGCAGTTGAAGCGCCTCGCCCATGATCGCCAGCGCCCCTTGCTGCAACGCCCCGATCGTGCCGAGCTATTGCGAAGCATGGCCGAGATGCGCACACCGCTGTACGCCGCGGTGTCCGACCTGCACTTCGATTCCAGTGGCTTGACGTCTTCGCAAGCCTGCGAGCGCCTTGTGCCCCTGCTGCGCGAACGCTGGCTGCGCGCGAGGGCCGCCTGATGGCCCTTCGCATCGTCAATGTCGAACTCGGCACACGGCGTTATCCGATTCGCATCGGCCCCGGCCTGCTGGACGATAGCGCAGCGCTCGCCGCCCTTGCGCCGGGCCGCCATGTACTCGTCGTCACTGACATCAACGTGGCGTCGCACTACCTCGCTCGCGTGCAAGCGGCATTCGCCGGCAAGCAGGTGGCAACGCAGGTTCTGCCGCCCGGCGAGCAGGAAAAAACCCTGGCGCGCTTTGGCGAGCTGATGACCGCACTCGCCGCGCTCGGTGCCAGCCGTGACGCGACCTTGGTGGCACTCGGCGGTGGCGTCATCGGCGACCTCACCGGCTTCGCCGCCGCCTGCTGGATGCGCGGCGTGCGCTTTGTGCAGTTACCAACGACCCTGTTGGCGATGGTCGACTCCTCGGTGGGCGGAAAAACGGCGGTCGACATGCCCGCAGGCAAGAACCTCGTCGGCGCGTTCCATCAGCCTTCGGCGGTGCTCGCGGATACCGCCACGCTCGCCACCCTGCCCGCGCGCGAGCTGCGCGCTGGTCTTGCCGAGGTCATCAAGTACGGCGCACTGGGCGATGCGGTGTTCTTCGATTGGGTGCAGACCAACGCCAGCGCATTGCTGGCCCGCGACGACGACGCACTGGCCCATGCCATCGCCAGCAGTTGCGCACACAAGGCCGGCATCGTCGCTCGCGACGAGCTGGAAACCGGCGAGCGCATGCTGCTGAACTTAGGCCACACCTTCGGCCATGCCATCGAAGCGGAGCAAGGCTTCGGCGACCTCGTGCATGGCGAAGCGGTGGCCATTGGCATGGTGCTGGCCGCACGGCTTTCCGCGACCCTGGGCCTCGCCCCGGCTTCCGATACCGATCGACTGATTGCCGCACTCCGCGCGCTCGGGCTGCCCACCGACATCCCCACCGGCCTCGACCCCGACGCACTGCTTGCGCGAATGCGACTCGATAAAAAGAATCTTTCCGGCAGGCTGCGCTTGATCCTGTGGCGCGGTGTGGGGAAGGCTTTCGTCGCGACGGACATCGACGAAACAGCGGTACGGAGTGTTCTCTAGCAAACGACCATGACGACCGACTGGCTCGATGTCCTGCCCGATACCCGCGTGCTGCGCGACCCCACGCAGTTGGCCGATTTCACCCACGACGAGTCGCATGTCATCGGCCCATCGCCGCGCGCGGTGGTCAAACCGCGCAGCCACGAGGCCCTGCGTGAGCTCGTGCGGCGTGCCGGATTGGAAGGCTTCACCCTAGTGCCGCGCGGGGCCGGTAGTGGCAAAGCCGGAGGCTGCGTACCAAGCCCGGACAGTGTGGTGGTCGACCTCTCCGACTGGCCCGGCAACATCGTCGTCAACGCCGCCAACCTCACGCTCAAAGCACCGGCAAGTGCCGGCCTTGCGGCGCTGCGCGAGCGTGCTGATGCCTACGGGCTTTGGTATCCGCCCGATCCGAACTCGTGGCCGCTGTGTAGCTTCGGCGGCTCGTTGGCGACCAATGCGGGTGGCCCGAACGCCTGCAAGTACGGGATGACGCGACGCTGGGTGCTGAGCCTCGATGCCCTGATGGCCGATGGCGAAATCCATCGCTTCGGCATCGATTCGTTCAAACAGAACACCGGGCCCAACCTCGCACAATGGTTGGTCGGCAGTGAGGGCGTATTCGGCATGATCCTTGGCGCGACGGTCGCTTTGCTGCCGCGCCCGCGCGAGTACCTCACCCTGCTGCTGCCGCTACCCGATATGGCCTTACTGCCAACCCTGCCCGCGCAGTTGTTCGGTGCTGGCTTCCTGCCCTGCGCGTTGGAGTTCTGGGATGCCGGCGTACTCGCCGACCTGCGCGCGCACGGGCCTAGTGATGCGCGCCGCCTACCCGGCGAAGCACTGGTGCTACTGGAGTTCGACGACCCCGGCTGCTCCCACGCCGGCTTCATCGAGCCCTTGCTCGAGGCACTGGGAGAACTCGCGCAAGACGCCCAGTTAGCCACCCGTAGCGCACAGCGCGAGGCACTCTGGAGCATACGGCGCATGACCAGTGTGCATCTGAAGCAGCGCTTCCCGAACAAGGTGAGCGAAGATGTGGTCGTGCCGCGCGACCGCCTGCCGGAGTTCTTCGCGCGCCTCGCCACACTCGATGCCAAGACCCTGAGCTACGGCCACCTTGGTGACGGCAATCTGCACGTCAACCTGTTGCATGCGGGCATGCTGGACGGTGCCGCGCTCGACGCCGCGCTCGATCCGCTGTTCGCACTCTGCATCGAACTCGGCGGCACGCTCTCCGGCGAACACGGTATTGGCCTCGCCAAGCGCGATGCCTTCCTGAAGCACAGCGACCCGTTCGCCATCGCCGCGCTGCGCGGCATCAAACAGGTACTCGATCCGCAGGGCGTGTTCAACGCCGGGAAGATCTTCTAGGCCCCGATGCGGAGCGGCGGCGCGCGATAATGCGCAGATCAACGGAGAACCCCATGCCCTACACCCCCATCATCGGCACCCTCGGTTATGTGCTATCGCCCGACGGCGCGTCGGTGCTGATGGTGCATCGCAACGCGAGGCCCGGTGACGAGCACCTCGGCAAATACAACGGCCTTGGCGGCAAGCTCGATGCCGACGAAGACGTCGCTGCCGGCATGGCCCGCGAAATTCACGAAGAAGCCATGCTGACCGTGACCGCCCTAGAACTGCGCGGCACCATCAGCTGGCCGGGTTTCGGCAAAAACGGCGAAGACTGGCTGGGCTTCATCTTTCTCATCACCGCGTTCGAAGGCGAAGCGCCACCGCGCAATGTGGAGGGCGACCTCGAGTGGGTGCCGCTGGCCGCGCTGCTGGACCTGCCGATGTGGGAAGGCGACCGCCACTTCCTGCCCCTCGTCTTTGACGGCGACCGCCGGCCCTTCCACGGCGTGATGCCCTACCGCGATGGTCGGATGCTGAGCTGGAATTACTCGCGGTTCTGAGCGCCGCAACGACCATCGACCGCGCAATTCCAGCGTGCCAGCACGCTGGGCACGTCGCCCGCATTGTCCACCTGAGCGTAGCGCGGATGTGCGCTGTCGATCTCGGCATGTTCCAACGCCCACACCAGTGGATAGGGCACATGGATACCCCAGCCGCCGAGGGCCAGCACCGGCGCGATATCGGATTTCTGCGAGTTGCCGACCATCGCGAACGCATCCGGCGCGATGTCGAACTCGGCGAACAGCCGCGCATAACTCGCTTCATCTTTCTCGCTGACGATCTCGATGCGTTGGAACAGATCGGCCAGACCGGAGGCTGTCACCTTGCGTTCTTGATGAAACAGATCGCCCTTGGTGATCAGCACCACACGATGCGTCGCAGCGACGGCCTGCACCGCCTCGCGCACACCGGGCAGTAGCTCGACCGGATGCTGCAGGATCGCCTTTCCCAAGCCAATGATCCGGTGTAGTTCGGCCGCAGCAATGCGCTCATTGCTGAGTGCGATGGCGGTTTCGATCATCGACAGCGTCATGCCCTTGGCACCGTAGCCGAAGAGCTTGATGTTCTCGCGCTCAGTGGCCAGCAGGCGCTCGTGTACACCGGCATCGGCGAGATCGATGTAGGCCCCGACAATCCGCTCGAACTCGGCGTGCGCTTCTTGGAAGTAGCACTCGCTGTGCCAGAGCGTGTCGTCGGCGTCGAAGCCGACGAGTTCGATCGTCCGCGTCATGCGTTTCAGCCCTGTCCCATGCCCACCGGGCCCAAATAATCGGCCTTACCGACTGACACACCAGCGTGGCGCAGCAGACCATAGGCGATGGTGCTGTGGAAGTGCACGTTCGGCAGGATGAAAGCAAACAAGTAATCGTGGCCTTTGAAGTGCAGGTCTCCGCGCGCACGCGTCGGTACGGTGATTGCGCGCGTCTCGGCACCTTCGAAGGCCACAACCGGTACCGATTCGATGTAACCGATGCTGCGGTCGATGCGTTCGATGAGCTGCTCGAACGTAGCCTCGTCATCGACGAACTTCGGTGCCTCAACACCGGTCATGCGCGCCACGCTGTTCTTGGCGATATCGGTGGCGATCTGTACTTGGCGCAGCAGTGGAAACATGTCCGGCGCGAGCCGCATGGCGAGCAGCACGGCGGGGTCCCAGCCCTGTGCGTGTGCATGGGCTTCGCCCTTGGCGAGCAGGTGCTTGAGCTGCGTGAGGGCGCGGATGAGGGCGGGAACAGTCTGGACGTACATGGGATCACTGGCGTGGGAAGGACTAACAGTGTAAATCGATGACATGGCCCACTTTCTTGGCTACACGCCGGAGTACGTGCGCCGCGCCGGCCAACTCGACCCCGCCGACGGCCGCCGCCGTCTTCACTCGAACTGGGCCAGCATGACACGAGACAACCGAAGGCCTCGACAACCATGCGACTGCTTCCGCTCGTTCTCTGCCTCACCGCCGCATCCGCCCACGCCACACCCGTCGATACCTCGCCCACAAGGCTCGAGACCGTCGTCGTCACCGGCCTTCAGCCCGGCCCGGGCATTTGGCAAGTGCGCCATGGTGACAACAGCTTGTGGATCGTCGCCACGCTTCGACCGCTGCCGAGGCGCATGGAATGGGAGCCGCGAGATCTCGACGCCCTCGTCGCCCGCGCCGACCGTGTGCTCACCTCACCGGGTCTCGATGTCGATACCGACTTGGGCTTCTTTGGCCGCATCGGCCTGCTGCCGGTAGCGCTGCGCGCGCGCAACAATCCCGATGACAGAACCCTTGCCGAAGTGCTCCCGCCAGCTCTCTACGCGCGTTGGCAGGTGCAGAAGGCGCTTTACATGGGGCGCAACCGAGCCGTCGAGAACCGACGCCCAGTGTTCGCCGCCTATGCCCTGATGACAGAGGCTCTCGAAGACCTCGACCTGAAACGCGACAACCTCGTTTGGGACCGGGTCGAACGCATCGCCCGCCGTAACGACCGGCCCATCATCAAAGCCAGCGTGTCCATCAAGGTGGACGATCCGCGCGACGTTTTGCGTGAGTTCGAGCAAGAAAACGTCAACGATCAAGCCTGCATGGAGGCCACACTGCATCGCCTCGAAGCGGATACCAAGGCCATGATCGACCGCGCCAACGCGTGGGCGGTCGGCGACCTTCGCAGCCTGCAAGAACTGCCCTTCGAAAGCGAAATCCGGGCCTGCACGCTGGCCCTACTCGATACCACGGCGTTGAAAAAGCGCGGCTTCGACGACCTGCCACAGCGCGTTATCGCCGAATGGGTACGCGTGGCCGAGGAGAGCCTCGCCGAGCATGCCACCACAGTCGCGGTGGCCGACTACCAAATACTCACCAACGATGACGGCCTGCTCGCCGCCCTGCGCGCGAAGGGCTATCAGATCATCGCGCCGGGTGAAGAAGAACCGGCCAAGGCGACGGAACCGGCCGACGCGACATAATCACCCGCATTTCGAATAGCCGCAGTTCAAGCAGGTCTGACAGCCATCCATGATGATGACGGCCTTGGTGTTGCACTTACTGCACATCGTGGCCGATGGCGGGAAGCTGGTGCCTTCGCCAGTCACCTCGATGTCGCCGCCGCTGGCGAAGGCAGTAAGGCTTACTTCAGCGTTTTTTTTTGAGCGGCTCTCGTAAGCGGCTCGCTTCTCGGCAAGCAGTGCGCGCTGCGCGTCGCTCACCTCTGCGTCGACGATCAAGCCGATCGACTTCAGGTGCTCTTCGATCACGCTGCCGATCTCGGCGACGATGCTCGGCATGTAGACACCACCGGCCTTGAAGTAGCCGCCGCGCGGGTCGAACACGGCCTTCATTTCTTCCACCAGAAAAGTTACGTCGCCGCCCTTGCGGAACACCGCCGAGACGATGCGCGTGATCGCGACAATCCACTGGAAGTGCTCCATGTTCTTCGAGTTGATGAACAGCTCGAAGGGACGGCGCAGCTCGTGCTCGGTGCCGGGATTCAGCACGATGTCGTTGATCGTCACGTACAGCGCGTGCTCGAACAGCGGTGATTTGATCTTGTAGGTGGCACCGATCAGTGTCTCCGGGCGCTCGACGCGCTCGTGCATCTGGATGATCTCGGCGGTTGGCAGCGCCGCAGTGACGGGCGCAGGTGCGGTGGTCTTGTCGTCTGGCGTGGCAACACTGTACGACTTGATTTTCTTGGTGATTTTGATGGCCATACCGACGCTCCTGCGGGTGGTGCCTGCGCTTTGCAGCGCACTTTTTTGAGTGTGAATCACGCTGCCCCGCCGCAAGGGCGGGGATTGAGTGCCGTCGCGTCGAGATCAGCGGCGAGCGGCTTTCTTGACGACTTTCTTCGGAGCCGCTTTCTTCACGGCCTTCTTCGCTGCGGATTTCTTGGCCGGCAGCTTCTTGACGGCGGCTTTCTTCGCTGCGGATTTCTTGGCCGGCAGCTTCTTGACGGCGGCCTTCTTTGCCGCGGGTTTGGCGGCTTTCTTCGCGGCCACTTTCTTCGCTGCCGGCTTGGTGCCCAGCTTGGCTTTCGCCGACTTCACCGCCGCGTCCACCGTCTTCTTCGCCGCCGTGACCTTTTTCTTCGCGACTCCAACAGCCTTCTTGACCGCTTGGCCGGCCGGCGACTTCTCGGCTTGCTTCAACCGGGCCCTAGCCTGCTCGACGACCTCGTTCGCTTTGTCAGTCACCGCCCCAACCGCTTGCGCGATCGTGGTGGTCACACCGTTGCCATTGTTCATGGAAACACTCCAGTCGGGTGCTGCATCCGCGTGCTTTGGGGCCGGTGCACGCTTGCCGGTTCGGGCCCGTCTCGCCGGGGCGGGTCGGGCGGGCCTCGATGCATAAACCGCTGCGCAAGGCAGAGGTCAAAACTTACGAACCCTCAAAACTTTCCGTAATACCCTTCCTTGAGCGCATCAAACAAGTTGGCGGCGGTGTGCAACTCGCCGTCGTACTCGATCTGCTCATTGCCCTTTACATCGACGATGCTGCCGTCTTCGAGCTCGAAGCGATAGGTGGTGTTCTCGAGGTCTTTCTCCTTCACCAGCACGCCCTGGAAGGCGGCCGGATTGAAGCGGAAGGTGGTGCAGCCCTTCAGGCCCTTCTCGTGGGCGTAGCGGTAGATGTCTTTGAAGTCCTCGTAGGGGAAATCCGTGGGGACATTCGCCGTCTTCGAGATCGACGAGTCGATCCAGATTTGCGACGCGGCCTGGATGTCGACGTGGGCTTTCGGCGAGATGTCATCGGCAGCGATGAAATAGTCCGGCAGCTCCGCTTCCGCGGCATCGCTGTAGGGCATCGCCTTCGGGTTGATCAGTTCGCGGTAGGCCAGCAGCTCGAAGCTGAAAACGTCCACCTTCTCCTTCGATTTCTTGCCCTCGCGTATCACGTTGCGCGCGTAGTGGTGCGCGAAGCTCGGTTCAATGCCATTACTGGCGTTGTTGGCCAGCGAGAGCGAAATCGTACCGGTCGGTGCAATCGAACTGTGGTGGGTGAAGCGTGCGCCGACTTCAGCAAGTTTTTGCACGAGTTCAGGTGCCACGCCGGCCACGCGCTGCATGTAGCGGCTGTACTTCGCGTGCAGCGTGCGGCCCTTGATGGTGTCGCCCACTTTGAAGCCGTCGGCGGACATTTCCGGGCGCTTGCGCAGCATCTCGGCGCTGACGGTGAAGTCCTCGTCCATGATCGGAGCCGGGCCTTTTTCTTCGGCGAGCGACAAGGCCATCTCCCAACCCGCAACGGCCATCTCGCGCGAGACCGCTTCGGTGAACTCGCAGCTCTCCGGCGAGCCGTACTTCATGCGCAGCATGGTCATGGTCGAGCCGAGGCCGAGGAAGCCCATACCGTGGCGGCGTTTGCGCACGATCTCCTTGCGTTGCTGCTCAAGCGGCAGGCCGTTCACTTCGACGACGTTGTCGAGCATGCGGGTGAACACGCGCACGACTTCTTTGTATTCGTCCCAGTCGAAGCGGGCTTTCTCGGTGAAGGGGTCGCGGACGAACTTGGTGAGGTTGATCGAACCCAGCAGGCAGGCGCCGTAGGGCGGCA
>BBPE01005167.1_pt1 | contig 40800 bp, 45 predicted proteins | sample 1344301 | NCBI WGS metagenome assembly BBPE01 (sample SAMD00019089, study PRJDB2971) | groundwater metagenome | isolation source: The Cedars highly-alkaline
TTATTAAAAAAATAGAAAATTTAATCACAGGTAAAAAAGAAAGCGAAGGTTTTCATTGCGGTTTATGCGGTTGTTCTATAAAGGCTAAAACCGCTTCTGCTGAGAGTAACTGTCCAGACAATAGATGGCCGATGTTGACAAAAATGATAAAAAATAATATCGTTTTAGAAGAACCCATAGATATTAACAACCAAATGAAAGAAAGATTAACAGAAGTTACAAACACTTTAAACATAATAATTGCTTATCATCATTTATTAGAAAAATTTAATGATACTTCTTATATAGATATTAAATCCAATATGAGTCGAGAACAACAGATAAAATTTTATTCTCAACAATTAGTTTTTCAAACAAAAGAATTAGAAAAAAAAGTTGCCGATTATCAAACAGCAACTTCTAACTTAATTGAGGGATAGTGTCTATAACCCTTAATTTCAAAATCTTCCAATCTAAAATCGTAGATACTTTCTCTACGATTTTTTATTTCTAAAGTGGGGTAATCGATGGGATCTCTTTTGAGAATACCGTTTGCTGCTTCGATGTGATTGCTATAAATGTGTAGATCACCAAAAGTGTGAATAAATTTATAGGGTTTCATGTTTAAAACATGAGAAAGCATATACAATAACAATGTATAGGAAGCAACATTAAACGGCACTCCTAACATTAAGTCGGCGGATCTTTGATATAATTTTAAAGAAAGGTACGTTTCTCCCTTTCTAGGACGAGCATAAATTTGAAACATAGTATGGCATGGCCTTAAAGCCATTTTATCTAAATCTTGTGCATTCCAAGCTGATACAATAATACCCCTATCAAAGGGGTTATTTTTTAGTTGGTCGATTATTTTATCGATTTGATTGTAACCTCTTTCCCCCCATGAAAGCCACTGTTTACCGTAAATTGGTCCTAAGTCTCCATATCGAAAAGCAAAATTTTCGTCTTCTTTAATTGCTTGTCTAAATTCTTCTATAGACAAGGCATTAGATACAGATTCTTTATATTTTTTATAAGGCCAATCATCCCATATTTTAACATTGTTATCTACCAAATACTTGATATTTGAATTTCCAAATTTTGCATATTTTTCATCCGTAGCTCCTAAAAACCACAATAGTTCGACTGCTATACCTTTAAACCAAGTTTTTTTATCTGTAAACAACGGAAAAGTATTTTCTACATTGTAATTAAATTGAGGACCGAAAGTGGATAATGTACCTACATTTGTACGATCTTTGGATTCAATACCTTCTTCAAAAACATGTTGAATCATTTTCTGAAATTCGTTTTTTTGGTTCATTTTTTTATATTTTTATTTATCTTATTTGTATTTGGTGTTTGTATTCTAACTTCTTCTCCGATTTCTCCGAATAGCTCTAACACTTCTTCTGGCATAATTAGTTCGTCGTCAAAGGTAAAAATACCATTAAGAGGCGGAGCATATTTTCTTGCATACCTAAGTAATGTATTAGCTTCAATTAATTTTTCTGTATTATTTTTATAATACGTTTTATTTCTTATTCGTTTGGCAAATGCTCTTTCTTCTTCTGTATATTGTGGCGGTCTTCCTCTTTTTGCCATAATGTAAATGTAATAAATTAAGAATTTATTTGTCTATTGTTTATTCTATTTTTATTGTCTCTTAATAGTTGTATTATAGGCCAAGATGCAATAGGTCTAAAGCTTGGCGTTGGTTTAAATTCTAATTTATTTGTCACATGGTAAAAAATTCCTCTGTAAGCAATTCCGACATGTGTAATAGGTACGGCTTCACCATAAACTCTTTCTATTTTACTTCTTATTGGATTTACTAACAAACTATCCGCTTGTCTATTCGCTATTTCTCCTGGGTAATTTCCAAAAAGTAAACCATCTTTTAAGTTGGTAGAAAAAAGACTTTTGTTGTCTATATAACTTTTTCCAAAGCCCAAACCTGTTAGACTGTCACCTAAAATTATTTCTTTTTCATTTATTCTCGAAAAAAACTCCCAAGCACTTACAGATGGAGCAAACACTAAACCAGATCTCGCTAAAGCTCTTACAACCCAAGCTAGACAAAGCCCTTTGATTGCATCGTCTTGTTTACTTATTTCGATAACAAGTCTATTTTCAAATTCTTCTACTGTTTTAAAGTTTATTTGGAAATTTCCCGGTACTTTCATAAAGATTGAATAAATGCGTTGATACTATATTTTCCTTCAAATGACAGATTTCTTCCCGGATTTAAAGAAAGGTTATTAAAAGTTGCGTTATTTCGAGGTTCGTTTAATAGTGTAGGGGTACAATTAACACCTAATTCTTTGTTAATATTTGATATGATGTTAGCAACATAATTAACCGGGTTATTATTTCCGTCACCTTGAGGACAATAAATATTAATAAATTGCTCTACACTCATTTCTCTGTAAAATAAATTATTATTATTTAACGAACTGGTAGGTCTACCGTTTTCAATTAACCATCTTAAAGCACCCCAACCCGAATTTTCGTACAAATTACCACTTTTAGAGGTTTCTATCGTTCCAGGGTTATTAAAAAAAGCAAAATTATTTTGTTCCGTTCCACTAAAAGTTTCCGAATTACCTACAATTTGACCCGGTATTCTTACATTAAATATATTTTTTCTAATTGAACCAGGGTTGTTCAATCTTTTTGGAATATTATTGGTAGCAGGTCCAGAATCGAAAAAACCTTCTTCTCTACCTATGGCTTTCATAAATGCGTTAATTTTATTTGGAGTTGCTATGATCGTAGAAACGATAGTTTGTGGTGATACGCCTCCTGCTTGTTCGCATGCCGTATAGTCAAATCTAGATAGGTTAGAATCGCTAACACGAGGTCTAGGTTGTAAAGCTTGAAACTGAATTTCTAAATTATTTCTTCTGTTAACTTTATAAGCTTTTCGAATTGTATTAAAATAGTTTTGTACTATTGGTTGTGAATAACGAGGAATTCGAAAACCTTTAAAGGTCGTAGTCATATTATTAGGCAAACTTATATTATGTTTTACTTCAATAATTTTATATAATCCCTCAAAAATAGGTACTCCTTCCAATTGAAAAAACTGTAAAGGTTGAATCATTGCGTTGCCCATTCCTCCAACTTCTACCGAATATGATTGTTGATTGTAAACACTTAACATACTTTGACCGCCTAATTGACCGTAAGCAGAGTTGGTCTTTTTGGAAATAGAATCAACTATTTGTAATGATTCTCTAGAAACTGTAAATTGTTCTGTCGAAAAATTAACGTTGTTAAAGTGTGACTGTTCTTGATTACCCACCTTTACCACAAAGCATTTTGCATTAGTTTTTTGAAATTCAACAGGTATACTTGACTGTTCTTTTAAAGATACTCCGTCGTTTTGATTAACTCCATTATTCGAAATATTAAGTTTAGCTGAATTGCCACCTGTATAAACACACGTAAATTGAGGACTTCCGTTTTCTAACGAACTTAAAGTAGGTGCAAATATTTTTTCTCTTGTCCACCTTTGCTCACCTTCTCCTTCAAAAGATATAAAATTTTCGTAAGGGAAAAAGAGTATATGGTTTTTTTCAAAAAGGTTTGCTAAGATTGTATATAAATTAATATTAACATTGGAAGAATCGATTAAATTTGTTACTGAAGTAAAATCTACAAATAATTTCTGCGAAATATCATTACCAGCACTATCTATAAATCTAAAATAATCTATGAGTGGTCTACCGTCAAATAATTCTTCATCGCCACTAAACCAACGATCTACTATTTCTTTAAAATTTTGGTAGATGTCTAATTTTTTATCGTCATTTGTCACAGGGCTAGAAGGAACTCGTAATCTGGGAGTTTCTTGTGCCGTACTATTTTCTAAAAGGGTTTTTAAGTTTTGAGAAAATCTATTTAAAAAAGTATTCAATAAATTATCATTTACTTTAAAATCAGCTAAATTTGTTCCTGTAGTAGGCTCGTTGAAAGTAAGCGAAGAATCGGTGGCGAGAATAAATTGACGACCTATAATCGAAAATAGTAATTTTTTACCCGTACTATTTAAAACCTCATTTGTAAAATTTTCGTTTGAGCTAATTATTTCCTTTATAGAATCGGCTGAAGAAATTAAATAAGTTTGAATGAAACCTTCGATTAAATTTCGATCTGTTGAACTAATCGGTTTACTAACTAAATTTAGTAAAGTTAAACATCCTAACGGTAATTCTTTTTCCGATGGCAGATTTAAGATTTCAGAATTAGATAAATCTTGAAAAAATAAAGCGCACACTTTTTTTGTGAACAAATCCGGATCTTGCTCTTGGACTAAAATTTCTCTTTCATTATTCGTCAATCTAAAATCGTCATTAAAAAGATAGTCAGATTTATATTCGGTAAAATTTGAATCAAATGTTAGATCGCGAACTACGATTTTCCCATCTTGAGAAACAGATATCTTATCTTCTCCTAGATCTTTACCAAGTAAAAACCCGCTCTTAATCCACACATTTTTTGAATTGATAGTATCTTTTATTTTCAACCATTCTTGATTATAACTTTCAGTTTCAAAAGACAATTTAGAAGGAGGGAAAAACAAGTTGACCGAATTAAAAGAATTATCAACTGTTAAACCGTTTCTTTTAGGACTTCCTTCAAAATTACTTAAATTAACTACACTAGTTTGATTTAGCAAAGCAGTAGTTTGCGGAAACTGATTACTTGTTTTAATTGTTTCTACTACGTTATCAGATTCTACACTTAGGCTAGATAAAGCTTGCTTTGTAGTTAAATTAGAAAGTTGTCTTGAAAAATTGAACGCTTCGGACTTAGCCAAATAGTTAATAAGTAAAGGTTCTGGAATTATATTGTAAAGATTATAAACTCTAGAATATAAAAAATAAAATTTTTCAACTAAAAACTTAAGACTTTCATCTATTTGAACTAAATTTAGAATTTTATTTGGCGTATCTGAAGGGAAGTTGAATAAAAATTTATCTTTATTATTGTTTTCGTTCAAATAGACAGAATTGATAACTCCTAGATTAGAATTTGTTTCTAATAAGGCGTTTAAATATGCTTCAACCATTTGACATTCAGGCCAATTCTCTTTAAAAGATTTAATTTTTCCTGGGTATTGTATAACAGTTTTATCTAAACTTTCTGTACCGTTACCTACTTTATCTACGATAGATATTTTTTCGAAATAGTTAGGAAAAGCAAACAATCTCACTCTTTCTTCGTCTGGGTTAGTTGCAGGAATGTCGGTAGGATTACTTGTATGATACCTTTCCGCTTCTATCGATATTCTTCTTAATATACTTAAAAAAATATCTACATCATTGCATAATATACGAACAATTTCTTTTATAGTAGGTTGAAAACCTAATCGTGAAATGATCGTTTGTTCCAATTTTTTATCTAAAGATTCGCCAATTTTATTACGTTCAGATTCGAATTTATTCGCGATATCAGTTAATTCTTGTATATGTCTATTGCCCGCATTAAGAAAACGTAACCCAGACAAATTTGTTTTATTAACAGGATTTACAATGTTTTCCGCTAAAACTACTTCTATTTTATTTTGTACATTTATTTTATTATCTTTTAAAACTTTAATATAATCTTTTATTGAATTAATGTATAGTTGATTAATTTCAGAAGAAGTATTTTTTTCTCCCGTAGCAATTTCGAAATTGTCTTCGTTAAATCGAACTAAATATTTTTCTCTTTCAGCTAATTTGCCAATCGCAATTAACTGTTTAATAGCTTGATCAATTAATTGTATTTTGTTATCTATTTCTCTATACTTTAGAACTTCCGGATCGTTTCTATCTAAATCTTCGATTAGTTTGGTAACAGTTCGATTAAACTCTACAAGTTCTCTCAAAGAAGTCAATTCACTATTAGCAAAATTTAAACTTACTCCTGGGACGTTTTCGCTATCACCACCCAAATAAGGAAGCATGAATCTGGCGGCGAGTAAATGTTGTAATTTTATGTCTCTCAATATACCAAATGTTTTTGAGGTAAAAGACATGCTAATTTCATAATTTCCAGTTGAAGAATTAAATTTAATATTTGCAGGTCTAGTAACAGTAAGCTTTATTGATGTGCTTTGCCCGTAATGACCTTTAAATTTAATTCTAAAATCTGCATAAGGTAGATCGAAAAGTACCAATAAAGGGTTGTTGTTAGATGTCGGTTCATTAGTAGGGCTGTTAGAGTTAAAAGTATGAAGTAATGCCAACCCTTTAATATCTTCGAAAACAACATCTACCATAGTGATAGCGTTAGATTTTACTTGAATGCTTACATTTTTGATACCAAATAATTCAGGATTTCCTAAATTATAGTCTGTCCATTCAGTCGTAAACATATTATTTGGACCTGTTGGCATTAAGTTGACTGTACCGCCACTTTGACTAGCTCTCGCTATAGTTACAAAATCGCCTCTTTCATTTGAACCGACTAATAAAGATTTGTTTCGCCTTCTAGCTTGAAATTCGACGTATATCATCAAATCTTCGTGTTTTACATAGTCTTCTGAAGGATCTATAAGAAGCGGTCCTGATACGGTTGCCATAAGCGGTTGTTAACTTATAAATAATAGTCATAAGGGTATTGACATTGTAAAGTGTTTATAATATATTTGAAATATGCTACACGAAGCAAAACAAAAATTACTCATAGATCGCTACCATAGCCCGTATAAACATTTTGAACAACTTATGGAAGTTCAAACACTTAACTCTCTTCTTACCGAAGAGGTAAACCGATTTGTTAAAACAGGTGTCAAATTTGAGCCTGAAAGCATGATTAAAATCATGACTCTATTTAATAAAATCGATAAGATTGAAAACAACTATATTTCCATTTTAGAAGATCTTGCTGTGGGTACAATTAGAGAAATGTTTGATGTGCCCGAAGAAATCAAATTTAAAGTAAAAATTGTAAAAAACAAAAAAGAAGAAAATTTGTTAAGCCCAAAAGAACTTTCAGTACCTTTAGTTCTCGAAAAAAAACTGATTCCTTATGCGAAAAAAAGAGTTTTATTCAACACTTTGGTTCACGGTTCTGCTGTTAAACAATGGGAAAGCATTTTCTTTTTAGTAAAAGAAAGTCTGGATGTAATAGATCCCAATCTTTGTAATTTATATAAAGAAAATGCTTTATTAACAAATGTAATTAACTTTGTCGAATTGACAGATATTAAAATGATTAAGTTGGGTTTATCTACGAACATAGCACCTTTAGGTTGTTGTGGAATAGAATTTATAGAAGACGATGGAAACGGTGAAGTGATATTAAAAGCACAAGCCGTAAACTTTCCCGTTCTTATGCACGAGTTAATTAAAGTAGTTATTGATTACCTGATAAACTACTCCGACAACTCAGAAAAATACGATTTGACATCTGAAGAAACACAAAAAGTTTATCAATATGCAGACGCTTATATTTTTGAAAAATGGATGTACCGTTTGGGTACTGTCCTTTGGGATCGTCTATCAACTATTTTAGATAAACCTGTTGGTCAAATGATTGTAGATTTCAACAAAATGTCGGACATTGATTGTGAAAAAACAGATTCACTTTTAAACAGATTAATTAATAAACAAAAATTTGATTCACTTTATGAATAACAACTCTCCTATAACCAAACCTAAGACTAAAGAACCGGTTACTACCCCTAAAAAAGATAGTCCTTGGCGAAAAGCAAAACCTTTAGCTAATCCGCAACCAAAAGCTTAAAAAAAAAGCTTGACAAACCTAAGTATTGTGTCTTATATTTGTATCATGAAAAAGCCATACGTCTTCGCCCTCGTTTTGTTGGTATTACACTTTGCGACCGCTAATGCACAAAGTGTAACACATTTGTCAGATTCAGACATAGAAAACGAAATTAGTTTGTTCAGGAACCAAACATTTTTTAAAAGTAAAAATGTTAACATTCTTTCTAAAATTATTCACTTAAAAATTAATGAGTATCGTATGACGAAAGGTTTAAAAGCTTTACGTTGGAACGAAGAACTTCGTAATCCTGCTCGTTATCATAATCAATGGATGTTGATTAACAACACTTTTTCCCATATTCAAGAACAAGGGACAGACGCTAATTTTTCGTACCCTAATCAACCTTTAGATAGAGTATTCCAATTTACTCGATGCAAATTTATGATGGACGCAGAAAATTTGGCGCGAACTGTAACTCGGAATTATTCTGAAAATGATCCAAAAAACGAAACATATGAAGGGTATGCTACTTTTATCGTAAACGGTTGGATTAATTCGCAAGGACACCGTAAAAATCTTGAAAATATAAATGCTGAATATAATGGTGTTCACGTTCTAATAAAACAAGAATCTTCTACTATTACTGTTTATACTACTCAAATAGCTGCTACCTTAGCTACGCCAGACTTTAAAAAAAGTTTGACTTATCGGACTTATATCAGAGAATCAGAGTTACGAATCGGTAGATTCCTCAACAAATAAAGTTTTAAGTCGTCTTTCTAAAGAAATTGGATCGTCTGTTTCTGAGAGAATAGATTGTATAGAAGTGTTTAAAGCGTTGAATTCATTTTTATATCCTTCTATATTTTTTTCTTCTTCTGTTTTCAGAGTCTCTATTAATAAATCTGCGCTCTTAAAAGGTTTCTTTAGTAATTTTTCTAAATTAAAAGATTCTTGTTGCGGGGTAGCCTGCTGATTTGCTAGTTCTTCAGGGGATAGAATATCTTTAAATTTCTTATCAACTTCATCGAAGTAACCCGTATTTTTTACTAATTCTTTTGTTTTTTCTAGTTCTGCTCCAACACCACGTTCAATTCTTTGTTGCATTAACGACTGTTTCATTTCCTGTTCACTGAATCCCCAAATTTTTTGCCAAGCTTCTGTGTGAGACATTTGAGCTATTCCTGTACCTTCTGTCGCAGTTACACTTTTAAAAAGTTCGGCTTTTCCTTTGTTTAGTTCAAGTCTTAGCAATTCTGTTTGGGTGGAAGGATTAGAAAGTGTAATTTCAAAGTCGTTTTCTGTAAACTCGATACCTTGAGCAGTTAAATGTACCATCGCCATTTCATTCAATCCTTCGATGATCGATTGCTGAATGCGATTGATTAGAGTGGCGAATCTGATGTCTTCTTGAGCTAGATTTTTACCTTGTCCTACTGCTTCATCGTAACCTAAGTATTGTTTAGGTACTCCTAATGCGATGAATAGTTTACGTTGAAAGTATTCTACATCGGAAATTTCGGATAAGTTACTATTTTTTGTGAAAACTCCTCCCATAAGTGCAAAATTGTGGTAATTGTGATAGACTTCATTACCATCTACAGTAATAGTACCGGTATCTTGCTTTTCTGCTAAGTATTCTACTTTTACAACTTTATGATTAAAAAGATGAGCCTTCTTTTTAAAGTGTCTCCAATTATTATAACCAAAAGTTTTTACCATTTTATCTAAATCATTGTGAGTAATACAACGATTTAAATTATACCATTCTTGATAAAATTCATGAGTAGAATTGTTAATTAAGGGAAGAATATCTTGTGTTTGATTTATACCTTGTTTTATGTAATCAGAAATGATTGACAACATCTTTTCTGAGTATTTTTCTTTAAAAACTATCTTGTCAAGAATGTTATGTGTTTTATTATATTCAAAGATAAGCCTGTGAACAAACACGTTTTCCTTTTTACTATGGTCATATACTGTAATGTATGTGTTATTTCTTTTTTTGTGGTGGGATAAATTAAAACTCCACAAAGATTCACCTTCTTTTAAATCTTTTGCTTCGATTTCTCCGTTAAAACGAGTTGGAAATTTATGATCTGGTGTACAAGTAATCGTTTCACCATTATCTAAAGTAATGTGAACTACTTCAGTATCTCTTTTAGTTACGCCAGCCCAAGTTATGGGACCGGGTACTATTTCACCAGATATAGGATTTATCGAATAAACCCAAAGATCCCTTTCTCCTTTATCCCAAATATCGATAATTTCAGAAAGTTTTAAATTACGACCATCTAACAGCGGAATAAGTGTATCTAAAGACAGACAAGCCCCTGGAAGTGTGTCAATCACTGTAGAAGCCTTATCGCCACGTACAGGAATAAAAAAGTCTTCATCTGTCGTGAAAGTTTTGCTACGTAGATCTACATTACCGTTTCGATCGTTAACAGCTTTATCAGATTTGATTTTGGATATCATTTTATCCATGTAGCTATCAATATCTGCGGCATCCATATTGCCTACGTCAATTTTGAATACACGTCTCTCAGGTGCCCTCGTAGCACGATATACAAGCATACAGTCTTCAGCTAGCCTTAACTGATTATGAATCTTAGTAGCCGAATCGATAATAGATGTACCATAAGGAGCATATTTGTTGTCTCCAACCATTTTCATATGTGCAACTTCTAGCGGGGTGTAGTCTGTCGATACATCGATTGAAGTACTTTTTGTAATACCTTGAAAATTTTGCAAAACAAAACGTTTCAATTTTATTCTTTCATCTTTTTGTGATATTTCATAATCTATATTAACATCTAAAGAAGGTAGCTGTTGTAACGCTACAATACCTTTACCCTTTTCAACGTATCGGTAAAAAAACAAATCACCGTATTTACACAACCCTCTAACCCAATAAAAAAGTTGACTTTCTATTTTTAAACGATTGTAAAATAATTCTTCTAACGATTTTAAAATACGACTGTCTTTAGCTGTAATTGTAACAACATTACCATTTTCATCTCTAACACAAGATTCTTCAGCAAATATATCTAATGCTCTAGCAATTTCAGGCATAAACTCCATTTGTTCATATTCGAGTATTTTAATTTGCCTATTAAGACTAAACGAAGATTCTCTATCGAATCTGTTTGATACTATACCGAAGTAACGATCTTTTAAAAATTCTTGTTGAGCATTTTCTAACTCGTTTTCTCCTGATTTTACTTGACCTTCATACGCGACAGGGCTATCGGTCATCGTAGGTGTATAGTCCCTATTGATTATTTTTTGTATTTTTTGAAATATTGTAAGTTTTTCGTTACTCATAAGAACTTAGCACAATAGTATTGACTACTTATTAAATAAGTCAACTTATAAATATATTAATTAATCATGAACTTTAGCAAAGCAGATTTGCAAAGAGAATATATTCAATGTAAACTTGATCCTGTATATTACGGTAAAACTTTTTGCGAAATTTTTGATCAAACTTTAAAAAAAACCGTTAAACTCGAATTGATGCCACATCAAGTTCGTTTATCTAGATCTTTACAAACAAATAGATTCAACATAGCACATAAATATCGTCAGGCAGGTATTTCTACAGCGGCGGCTTTATATTCGGCCGCTAAAGTTTTATTTGCCGATCCTTCAAAGCCTGAAAGAATATTGATAGTAGCAAACAAGTTAGAAACCGCTCAAGAAACGTATGAAAAAATAATACATTTTATTGATTGTAAACCTGACTGGTTGCCTATAACTTTTCTTCAAAAAAATCAAAAAAAATTCAAACTTAATAATGGAAGTCAAGTTAAAGCGGTTGCCTGTAACAAGGGCGCGCTTCGTGGTTACACACCTACTTTACTGATAATTGACGAGGCTGCTGAAATTGAAAACGGTGAAGAATTTTATACTGCCGCCCGTCCTGCTTTGGCTACGGGGGGGTCCTGTCTTATGATTGCTACCCCAAACGGTCGTGATCTTCTTTATTATGAAACTTATAAAAAGGCTCAAACGAAAGAGAACGATTACACGATAGTTTCTATGAAATGGTATCAAGATCCTCGATATACCAGAGATGTTCATACTGGAAAATATGATTTGACTTGGAAGAAAAAAGTTGTAGGTGAAAACGGTCAAGTTCAAATTTTAAGTTTAGTCGAAAAAGATTTTGAAAAACAATTACAATTAGAAAAAGAAGGATGGCGTCCTACTTCTTCTTGGTTCGAAGCGGAGAAAAAAGGTTTGGGTGGAGATTTAAGAAAAATAGCCCAAGAATATGAGGGTGTATTTTTAGGTTCTGGTATGAACTGGATTTCTGAAGAATATCTTCAATATCACGAAAATACGAACGTTTGTGAACCTATCAGAAAAGAAGGGCGTGAAGGAGAAATATGGGTTTGGGAAGACCCTATAGAAAATCGCTTTTATACGTTAGGATCTGACGTTGCTATGGGTAACTCTTCTGACTATTCTACGTTTGTAATTGTAGACAATTATACAGGAAACCAGGTCGCCGAATTGAAAGGTAAAATGCCTCCTGACAGACTTGCATTACTGATACACGAATACGGTATGAAATATAATAAGGCTTTGGTTAGTATAGACACAGGTGGTAGCTATGGACTACCTGTTATACGCGATTTGTTGAATGAAAGATATCCTAACATCCATTATTCACTACCTAAAAGTAGATTTGCGAAAGCCGATTTTAGAGATTTCATGAAAAGTATTAACGGTGAAGATAAAAAGCCGGGACTTGATACAGGTACTTATCGTGAAATTATATTGACTCTATTAGAAAAAGAAGTTAGAGAAGATACTTTTAAAATTAGATCTAGCAGACTTTTAAACGAATTAAGAGATTTTATGTTAATAAATGGACGACCTGACCACAATAAAAATAGTAATGACGACTTAATATTTGCCGTATCTATTGCTCTTTTTATTTCGAAAGATCTAGCATTTGGAAAACAGTATAACGAGCAAACACTTGCTATGCTTAATAGTTACAAAAAAGATTACAATAATAAATCAGATTTGCTTGGGGCAAATAGTCCTACTTGGTCTGGACCTCAGAAAGAAAAAAAACAAATTGTAGACTCCGAAAATGTTTGGTTATTCAGATAACATCTTTTGCCTAAAATCTATATACCCTTTACGTTTCCAAATAGGCATTTTTTGTATCGACTCATAGGATTGCCCGTAGTACATTAACATATTTTCTTCAAACATCAATGCTGAACGAAAATAAGGGTCAAACCATTCCCAAAAGATGTTGATAGGTTCTATTTGATCTGGTTCTTTATACAAGATCCAATCAAAATCTATAGGCGTATAACTAAAATACTTATTAAATAAATTAGTTAAATCTAATTCGGGAGAAAATAAAAAACTATCAACTAAAAAAACCTTGTCTAATGGGAAGGATTGCACGAAATCGGCCCCCTCTCTTCGATTCAAACTCTTGACTTAAATCTACACCTGGTGAAATCGAATTAAAATAATCTCTGAATTTTTGACCATCACCTAAAGCTAATTTTTTGTAAATTTTTTCAATTTCAGATCTATCGGTTATCCATTTATCGGTATTAACTAATTTAATTTTTTGAATAGATTCCATATTAGAATATGTGATAAAATATTCTTTATCTTTATCTAAAAATCCGGTTTTTTGTTTGGCTTCAATACTCTGTTTTATTCTGTTTTCTTGACCTATTGTCAATAACTTAAATTTAATTTGATGTTTACTAAGAGGTAATTCGTATAAAAATAACATATCTTCATCGGGACTTGCACCAATGGGTATATCTTTAAATTCATTTAAATCGAAAACTACTTTCGTATATTCAACTACTCCCTTTTCAATTAAGGCGTATCTATCTAAAACTTCGGTTTCAAACAACGGTCCAAAACCCGTAATCCTAAGTGCGATAAGAATTTTAAGTTGATCTCCCAAAAACATGTCAGAAGAAGAAAGATCTTTTTCTACGATTTTTCTATCAACTAAATAAGAAGTTAAATCTCCACTTTCTTTTAAAGACTTAGATGACAGTACATTTTCATCTTCTGTGGTCAAATGTTTTATAGTAACTAATTTTCTTCTACTATTATAAAGAAGACCTTGTGAAGGCAATTCTACTTTATCAACGGGTAAATCAATTTCTTCTTCAAATCGATTAGTAATTCCCTCCTTTTCGAATCTTTCTAAGTTTTCGGAAGTCAATTCAAATTTTTCTGTCATAATAATTAAATAAAAAAGCAGATAAACATATTTTAATTTTACAAACAATTATACTATTTATTGTAAATAAATTTTATATGGCTTTAACTAAAATTCAAGTACCATTCCCTTACGAACCCAAAAAGAAAAATAGATTCTATTTAGAGTTTCCTGATGATATGATCGACGCTTGGATGGTACAAAGTACTACCCGCCCATCTGTCAACATAAATAAAGTTCCTATCGAATATATGAACATGAAAACTTATGTTGCCGGTAAAGTCGAATGGCAAGCAATAGACATTGAATTTTTAGATCCTATTGGTCCTTCCGGTTCACAAAAGATTATGGAATGGGTTCGTCTTCACGTTGAATCTATTACCGGTAGAATGGGTTACGCTGTCGGTTATGCTAAAGATTTAATTTTAACATCGTTAGATCCTACAGGTCAAAAAGTAGAAAGATGGGTATTGAGACAATGTATAGTTACTAGCGCAAGCTTCGGAAATAACTCTCAAGGCGAGGACGGTTTACAAATGCTTAAAATTAATGTTCAACCACAGTGGTGTGAATTACAACATTAATTTAATATTAAAATTAATTGAAACGAGTTATTTTATAACTCGTTTTTTTTTATTTAGAAAGTGACTGTTTTTTAATTTTATCAGAAATTAAGTTTCTGAGTGAAACTAAATCTTGTTCTGGAAATTCATCGTCATCAAGGTTATAGTTATAAATTTCTTGATTAAGAATAGCTTGTGATTTGTCTAAATTAAAAACCGATAAGGTCGTTTCACCGAATAAATCGCCTAAAATATCTTTATAAACTACATTCACTTTAGTTTCGTCTGGTATAAATTTAGACAAGTAATTAATTTCTGTAACTGCACTATCGAATGCGGAAGTTTTTCTAAAAATTGTATAATGATTTTCATCAAACCCTTCAGAACTTTCATCAACATCAAGATAGTCAGTACTAGTCATATATTCCCCTTCTGCTCTATTTCTTTCTTGTAATTTTTTACGTAAATCTCCAAGAGCTATTTGACCTTTAAAAGCTAAAATAGCTATTAAGGCTGTATCAAATTCGATATTAATTAATTTGTTTTCTTCCATATTGTAAATTTATTCATCTAAATTCGTTTTGTCAAGGGTAAACCCTGCATAGCCTACTGCATAAGCATCACTCATGTCAAAATTTTCTGTGCAAAGCTTTCCTTTTTTATTATAAATCCATTGGAAATTAGGTTCCATTGAAGTAACTTTTCTCCAAACTAATTCCTTTTTGTTTACTCCTAAAGGCAACGAAAGAGTAGATTTTGTTTCTCCCTTGACTTTTTTATAGCTAACATATTCTGGAAAGAAAATTTTTCTTACGTTATATACTGAAATGTGAACCGGAATCACAGCTAATTCGTTATAAATACAATCGGATATCATTCCATTAAATTGAATTAAAGTGACTGTAGTTTTTCTACTACGACTTATACCTGTGTTTAGCAGAGGTTCTTCAATAAAACATTCTGTTATTAAACCTTTATAAGGTTCTATGTGTTTTTTAAAGGTATTTTTCTTTTCGTAAAGATTTTCTTTTTTATGCAAATCGACATAAAAAAGCTTATAGAGACTTTTATCTTCATTAAAGATTGAAACACCAATTACCGACGATGAAACGTCAAGCCCGATTACCATGTTTATACTTTAATTTGCACATTAAGAGCCACCAAGCTATTACGAGTTTTAGGTATAGGTTGACTAGGTTTAACTATCGCAATAGGCTCTTGGTCTTCATTATAAAGAACTATTTCAGTAATATAAACCGGATCTCCTCTATCTATCATTTCTTGTGTGTAAGTTGGATTGTCGGTCGTAAAAAATTCATTAGGTAAAGCAGTACAAATAATATTTTGAACAAATTCAGTATTAAACGATTGATATCTAACAAAATAATTTGTATTATTAATAAAAGCTTCGGTGAAAGGATCTCCACTATCAGTAGTCGTTGCAGACCAAGGAAAATTGTTGACAAGAACAGGGTTGGTAATTGCGATGAATCCTCTATCTAAGTAAGCTATACCTACCGGAGTATCGTAAATAGGTCCATTAAAAATAGCTTTACTTCTAACCGTAGAAGGAGTTGCAATTTGCGGATTATAAACTGTACCTGTATGCCAAGATCCGCCAGTAATAGGGGGTGAGATAAAATCGGAAAACAAGTAAACTACATTTGATTCTCCTAAACTATCAACCTTTCCAGTACTTGCGTGTATAGAAGAGGGTGATATTCTTTCTGAAACTACACCTTCTGAATTGCTATCTAAAAAATAAGGTTGATCCATCAATTGCATTTGTCTTAAATTCAATTGCGGGTTATTTCTGTCTGGGTTAAAGTAAACCGATCTTATACTGATTGGAGTTGTAACACCGTTAATGAGTGTTGGAAAACGAATATCGATATTATTACCAATAATAATTTCACCGTACTGACCTTTTGGTATGTTAATAAAAATCAATCTATCTTGATTTAAATGACTAAATGCCGTATTACCAAATGTACCTACCGGAGAGTATCTGTTTTGTTGTTCTGTAGTAATAGGCAATTTAAACGTAGAAAAAATATTACCCCACTCTCTTGTAAATAAGTCAGTTCTTTCTGCCAAAGTAAACTTCATGTTTGAAGCAGTCAAATTAAAAATTTCAGAATTTGACTGATCTTTGAGTGCAATTCGACTTTTTACAAATCCGACAGTTTGTTCATTAACTCTTTTAAAATATTCGGCCATATTCAAATAAATAACATCATTCGGCGTAAGAACTTACAACATATCTACATTCGGCATAAATATTAATACAATCTAATATTTCGTCTTTAACTATCGGTCCAAATTGAGATTGTCCGTTATTTCTTCTAATTGTTGGAACTAAAAAAATATTTCCCGCCAAATAATTATAACAGTCATTTTGTAATCCGCCTAAATCGGGGTTTTGGTTTAAAGATTTGAATTGGTTATAATTTACATTACTATCAGAAAAAGAATAAGAAGAAATATTTAATTTTTCTTCAGCAGATATAAAATATTTTTTACCTGTTTGAGTTAAATAAACAGATAACGTAGGTTCACATAAAGTTCCGCCAGAAGAGACAAATGCCATATAGAAACTATGATTAAATACTTAAATTTGAATTAGCCTGGAATTATGTTACTGCTAAGACCTTGATTATCTGTAATTCTATATAATTCATTAATATTAGAAATAACTCGAATAATATAAGGGCTTACTGTAATTATTTCTTCACTTACTAAAGTATAAATAAACCCATCTTGAGTACTAAAACGACTTATCTTAGCTTCCGAAGTTTGGAAAGTAAATATCAGCACTCGCTCAATTGTATCATCTATCGGTGCTTGACCGACTAAACCTTGTTCCGAACCTAAAATAACGGCTGTAGGTCCAGGTAAATTAGGGGTATATGGTATAGTAGGAATTAATATGATCGAAGAAATCGATTTTATACAATTTTCATTGTCTCCTGTAATTTCAGGAGTATTTCCTTTACTATATTTATTACTAATATTATAATTGATATCACTATCTCCAAAAGCAAAAGAAGATATGGTAATACCAGTATTAATTAAATCGGCGTCATTTCCGTCTCCATTTACCAAATACATTCTACCTAGTTGAGTCAGTCTACCAACTATGTTTACACATTGACTATTCGAATTGACAGTTGCCATTATTTTTTTATTGTTGGTCTATAATTGGTAGAAACAAAATTATTAATTCCGTTCGATTCAAAACTTTGTGAAACTGAAAGAATACAATCAATGTCATCACCTGTAATGTCTGGGACTGGGTAATTATATTCCGGCGGTACAATGCTGATAGGTAATTGCCCATCTACAACAGTAATATCCCCATCGTCAGTTAATTCATAATAAATATCGGAGTCTCCGAAAGCAAAAAAAGAAATTTTATTTTTTCCACCCATACCTGACATCATTCTCGATCTCGCTTTTTGGGTGAAATACATTTTTAATTCTATATTTTGAGGTACGAATGCCATTATTGTGTAACATTTATTTCGCAAATATTATCATTTAAATTTTTTAAAACTGAAAATCCATAATTTTTAGAAGCTTTAATAAAAGTATTCTCTATAGATTCATTTTTTATTGTAGGTAGTTTTCCGCTTAGTCCGGAAGATAAAATCTTAGTACATTCACCAAACTCATTACCAGTCAATGATGCTAAGTTACCAGAAATTGGCAAATTTAAGAACGGTGTACCGTTTTTAGGTCTACTTGCTAATTCATAGTTGATTTCATCATCGCTAAAACCAAAACTTATCATATTTAATTTAGTAGTCCTACCTTGAACTAACCAAGAAACTGCTTTTTCTGTTAAAAAAACTTCAAAAGTATTTTTACCGTTTTTTTTATTAGTAAAGGCCATATTAAAAATCGATAGCTAATTCAACTAATAGTTGTTGATTTGCATTCTTAGTTAAAGGACGATTAGGTTTACCGATCGCTACAATACGTTGATCCTGATCTAAAATAGCTACTTCAGTAACAAATACAGGTTTACCTTGTCCCGGATAACTAGGATTAGAAGAAGAGTTAAATCTGTTTTCAGGAGCTTGACATAAAAATGAAGTTCTATAAATTTGTGCGCCAATTTCCGTCTCAACATTACCCACAAAATATTCTTCATCGCCAAAACCTAATTCATTTACATTATTAGGTGTAGGAATATTAAAATTATAATTATTAAGTCTGAATAATGGGGCAGATGAATAATCTGCGTCGGTTATAACCATATTCGGCAATTGAGTCGATCCTGTTAGCGCAAATCCTGGAATAGTTGTAGACGACCACAAATTAAAGTTAATTAATTTAGTGGTTACATCTATTACTTTCCAATTATCCGGTGAAGGTTTAAAGCCTATTGGGCCTTTTTGCGCGATAACTAATAGTCTGTCTGCTGCAAACCCTGAACCTCTTGTTGAAATGAATGAAGAGGCATCGCGATAGAAAGGAAAATTGTTTGGTAGTCTTACTTGAACGTCTAATGTTTGACCTGCTAGATTGGTGGTATCCAAATAGGAATATTTCATACAAGGTAATCCTGTATTAAGACCTAAAGTGGAACCAGAAACATAAGCACGAGAATTATGAAGCATGTAAGTGACGTAAATACATTCTCCTATAGTACCATTTAATAAAGTACCCCCTGGGATGGCTACAGATGTGCTTGAAGGTAAAGTATAGCTACGATTCGATTTATACGTCATTGCAGCAACAAGTTCTTGATCTGTAATTGCAGCTATTTTTTCGTCCGGAAATAGTCTACCGATTTGATTTCCAAAGCCGTCTATTAAATTGTAATATCTATTTCCTTCCGAAGAAACTAACGGAGTTGTTTCATTTGCGCTGATAGTTAAACCCATTGCCCCGCCAGTACTTTTATCGTACATGATAGTAGGTAAATGCAATTTAAAAATAGGAGCACCAAATAAAAATTCACCGTACCAGTTACTAACACTATTATTTGTATAATGAAACAAAGCAAAACTTCTTGGGCCTGTAGGTATATTCGTTCCAAATTGGTATAAAGTGTTATTATTACCTACAGCCAATCTAAAAAATTTATTCCAAGCACCGCTATATCTTTGGCTTCCGTAATGGTAATATTCTTCTGTGACTGAAGGGACTATACCCGGCATATTATCCATATGTACGATATTCATGTTCCAAACCGGAATATCGTCTACCGCTTTTATACAGTTATTGTTGAAAGATAATAAATCCGAATCCCAATAAGAAGTTGTATCACCTGTACCGTAGTAATTATCTATCGACCCTTTTCCGGGTATTATGTAAACTCTAGCTTCTGCTGTAGTATTAGTAGTTGAACTCATGTTAGGCAAAGGTCTATCTACTGTTACAGGAAGCCCAGAAGCGTAGTTGCCAGCACCTTTACTTGTAACTCTGTAAAACATGACAGGAGTGGGAAAATTACGATCTATTTCTGCTTCAGCAAGGTTAGTTTGTGAGTAAGGTGTACGATAAAGAACCATCATGATATCACCTGAGATTGGCTCGTATAATGCTGTACCTCCTGACGAACGAAGTGTTGCAACATTACTTCCATTTAATGAGTTTAAACGAATTTGAATACCAGATTCTTTGATATGTGTTTTTTGAGTGTTTATCGTAACAGTACCATCAGAAGCACGATTAAAAAAACCTCTTTCTCGTGCAACATTTCTAACATTTAATTTAACAGCTTGAAACAAAGCAGTATTTTCGGTCAAAGAAGTTCCTCCCGATAATCCCGGACTTAACCAACTAAATGATGTAACTAACGGATTCAAATCTTTAGGTGAAAGAATTCTATTCTGTTTAAAATCTTGTTCGCCTAATCTATAAACTTCGTTGCCGAATCGATAATCAATTTCAGTATCACCTAATAAAAAATAAGAGAAATTAAGGTTGCCTTGAGCTAGTCTCTGTCTAGCGTAGTCCGTAAGTTTTACGTTTATCAAAGGACTTGAAAAATTACTATTATCTAAAGTATAAGACATTTTATGATGTAGTTGCTATCTATTAAATAATTAGTTTACCCGTTTTAAAAATAATTGTCAACAAAAAACCGGATGTTACTCCGGTTTAGTTTACCCTTTGTAAGATATTATTTTTGATTAAATAAATATTCTATTTTCTTTTACACCTAATGATCTTGCATAGGTAGGTACATCAAAAGAAGGGCAAGCTTTGTTCGCAAATTGATTATGCCCTGCAATTTTGGCGTTTGGGTATTTCGCAAGATATTCAAAAACTAATCTTTGCATTGTTTGACGTTGTTCGGTAGTTCTGTTATCTATAGCTTTACCGTTTGCGGCCACTCCACCTATGTAACTAATATGGATAGAATTAGCATTTCGTCTAGCCACTCCGTTACTTATATTTTGGTCATCATTCAATCTGTGCGCAATTCCGTCAGGTGAAATTAAAATGTGATAGCCTGGATTTTTCCATCCTAAAACGTTACGCCAATAGTTTTGAATAGAAGCTATTGTAGTTGTTTGGGGAGTTGCTGTACAATGGAGTATAATTAAACTAATTTCTCTGCTCATATATTATTAAATAATCAGTTCGCATACTTCCACTTGCAACCGTATGCTGTTTTTTCTACTTCTAGCACAATCCATTATTTTACTACTTTTACATTCGACCAAGCATTTTTCATTGCTAAAATAACTTCTTCTGATCTTTTTTTACCTCTTTTCGTTTAGTTTCTTCAGTTCTTGTAACATTAACCGTAACTTCTTCGCCAGATTTAATTTAAAGTATATAATTTGTAGTTTGATTCATCTATCTCCATAAAAAAATTAAAAATTATATTTGCCTTTTTAAAATCATATAATTTTTTCTTTTTTAATATCTATCACACCATTATTTTCATTTAAAGTTTTAGTAATTTTATAAATATTTTTATCTTTTACTACATAACTTTCTTTAACTATTTTTACCGGTTTTGAAACTCTATCGAATCTTCCGACTTTTTCGTTTCTTTCTTTCTTTGTAATTAATTTTTTCTTTAATGTTTTCATAAAATCGGATAAACCTTCGTCATCCATTTCTCCGTTTTCTGCGTTTATCATCGTAGTAAGCATACCACCGTTGGTAACAGCAATAATATCTTCAAGATGTTTTTCTTCGTTATAAATGTCATCCGGTTCACCCTTTGATGCTCCTTTATAAACCATCATTTTACCCTTTTTCCCATTTATTTCGGGAAAAGATCCTGTATTATCTTCTTTTTCTTGTAATCCTTCAGACTCCTTTTTAATTGTTAATTCCTTATTAATTTTTTTAATGTGTGTTTTATGTGTTTGATTGCCGGATTCTTTTATTAAAATAGATTCATAAATTTTACCTTTTGGTGAACAATCTTCTAAAAGTTTGATTGTACGTTCAGATAAATCGGTTGTACTTTTTCTATTATCATCATATAAAAAACCTAATTCTTTTTTAAGATAGCTTTCTAATAAAGTATTTTTAATACCGTACTCTGTAGCTACTTGATTAATTTTAGAAACAAGAGAATTTGAAAATAAACTTTCTTCATTGACTTTCTTTTTTTTCTTCGGTTTTCTTACTATTAAAGGACCGACAAAATAGCCTTGACCCGTCCCTTCCGATCCGGTTGCTGTAAGAGCAGATCCGGTAGAAGTTACTTCATCAATTTGTAAACATTTTTTACCTTTAGAAGTTACTTCAAAGGTATGAATATCTCTTTTTTCGGTTTTTTTGGTTTTCAAATAACCTTCATCTACCAATTCCAAATAATCTTTTTTAGTAAGTGAACTATCTTTAACCGTAATTATGCCGTTTTTATGTTTAGCCAGTAAAGATTTAATTTTTTTATCTTCCATGTTATATTAAGTTGTATATAAATAATCAGAGTTTAATATTGTCTAACCAAAATTCTTTTCTATTCCAAAGTAACTTATAAAATTCTAATAGAGATTTTTTACAGACTTCCATCATAATCTCTTTATTTTCTCTTTTTTTCATTTGTTCTTTAACAATTTCTACAACAACTTTTTCATACTTTTTAAGTTCGTCTTCTATTAACTTTTTTATTTTGCTTTCATCTGTTTTATTTAAATTAGATTCAAACAACATTTTTTTCGAGCATGCCGTATTAACAAATTTTTGTTTTAATTTAAAAATTTCATTCACATTATTAAATATGGATCGTCAGCCAATTAGTTTACAAGTCAATACACCACAGACGGTAACAACTCAAAATAATAAAATTATTTATGAAGGAGAAGTTATAGATAATAACGACCCTTTTGATGCTGGTCGCCTGAAAGTATTAATCAAAGGATTGGATGACTTTAAGAGCGATTATCCGTGGTGTGATGCTCTTCTATCTAAAACAATTCACAACATACCTCAAATAGGCGAAGCTGTACGTATTATACTGACTAATACAGTTGAAACTAATATTGGTAGATTGTGGGTTGGTCCTGTGATAAGTCAATTTGACAGGTTAAAAAAATCTCCTGCGAAAAGTGGTGCGTGGACGACTACTTATTTATCTACTGAAACTCCTTTAGGGCCTATAACTAAAAACAATAAAGCTAAAGAAGTTTTTCCAGACAAAACTAAACAGGCTATTTTAGGAAGAGACAACTCAGATATCATTTTTTACGAGAATGGAATAACAATACGAGCCGGAAAACATTTACCTAATAACCCTACCGAAAGAAACAATACAAATCCTTCTTTTATAGACTTATATCTAAAAGCAGAATCGAATGAGGTAAATAAATCTTATGCAAATATATACGCAGAAGAAATTAATTTGATAAGTCCTAAAGGTAATCCACTTATACCTCCTACTAAAGAAGAGTTAGAAAAATTACTAAAAGAGCTTCACCCCGCAGTGTATGGTGATAATTTAGTTAATTTACTTCGTTTGGTCGTAAAAGCGATTTTAGAACACGTTCACTCGTTTTCTACTAACAGTCCGGATATTTCGGGATCTGTCGAAGAATTAGCACAATTTCCTTTAAATTCTATATTAAGCACTAAAATTAAATTAAACTAATGGAAAAATTTTTAAATATTCAATTTCCAACTTCTGATAACGAGAATGGTGAAGCTTTTGCTTCGGACACTAATAGTAGACAGATAGCAAAAAGTAATTTATTACATCTTTTTTTAAGTACTCCTGGTGTTAGACCTATGCGTCCAAAATGGGGTTGTAATTTAATGAGTAAATTATTTGAGCTTAAAGAGCAAAGTCTTAATTCAGAAATAATTGACGAAATAAGAAGTTGCGTTACACTAAATTTAATAGATGTACAAATTGTAAATATTACTATAAATTCTACAAATTTAGAAAATAATATAATCGAAGTTAATGTAGATTACAATTTTAGAGATGGTTCGTTAATACTGAATGACAGTATTACACTACAGGTCTAAAAATGATAGGTGCTCTTACAATTCTACCACCCTCAAGTAAAGTAATATTTAAATTTTTGTCTTCATTTTCGAATCTAATATTTTTTCTTATTTCTAAAAAGTTTAAAGGTCTTGTATAATAACGAAGCATCGAAATAGCGCCCGAAAAAGAACCATTGAACCAACGTTCTATTAGTAAATTCTGATCTTCATAATCTTTACCATTAAAAGTTAAGCTTTCAAACAACCCTTGTGATCCACCACCCCAGGATAAAGAGTAAGGTACGCCTTGTTGTTTATCTTTGTTATCGTCGAGTGATTTAAAAATAGGGTCTTCAAATTCTTTTATATCTAAAACTCTTATTCCGTCAACAAAAAAAGATAATAGACCTTTATTTTCAAAATTTGAATCAGTACAACCAGAAAACAATTCAGCTTCAGTTTGCAAATTAACAGTATTTCTTGTAAAAACGACAGTAATGTGAGTCCATTTTTCGTTTGTAATAACAGAACCCGTCGTATACTGTTCAAATATATGGGGTATAGTTAAACCCGATTCACATATAGTTTTGGCGGAAACATAACGAACACCTACTTTTCCGTCATCCTTTATTCTAACTCCAAATGCGTTTAATGTGGTAGAGCTAACTCGATTCAATAAATCATTTTTAAATAATCCGTCAATAGTAATACCAGAAATTGTGTTCTCTTGATTCTCATACAACTTTACACCGGTAGATGTTGTCAATCCGGTTTCTCCTAAAAAGTAGTTATTAAATTTATTCTCGGCTCTTGTTCCGATATAATAAATAAACCCACTATTATTTTTATTTATTTCTTCAAAACTATTATTAATTGTAAGTGAAGAATAAAATGCAATTAAATTTGTATCAGCATTTTCTATTTTTTTATCCTGATATCCGTTCCAAGAAAGTGTAGCAATGGTTTGACTTAAACCGCTTAGATTCGCTATTATTAAATTTGAATTCGATTGAACATTAAAATTGTTAGATCTTTTTTTTACGTTCATTTCTATTGTCCACCCTGCTTTATTTTTTAAAGGTAATAATTGATAAGGGTAATCTTCTAATTTGAAGAAATTCTGAAAATAACCTCCAAATAAGTCCACATAATTCCCTATTGTTCCAGAAGTGAGTAATATGCCGTAATGACCACTTCCACCTGAAACAGGAAACAAAGAAAAAGATTGCCCGCTTATAAATGATAAGGATTCCCCTGAAAGGTTATTTTTTTGTCCGTAATCTATTAATGTCAACCCTACATCATTTATCGTAAAACTAGAAGTAACTGATAAATAATTTCTTCTTAAAGAAGTTAAAGATAATGTATTATAGTTTAAATTTTGTTTTGTAGCATCAAAATAGAGAGATAAATTTTTATCGTCTATTAAATCATTATTAATTAACGATAAATCTATTTTGTCTTGAACTAACTCTAAATCAATCTTAGAGTTATAGGTTTCTATTAAGTCTATATTAGGAGTTATCTGATTGTTCCACACAAATTAAATATTGTGCGAATGATCTATAGGAGAATTAATGTTAAATCTATCAAAAGATTCTTGTAAGGCATTTAAGTAATGTAGCTCAACTTTTCTAAGTTTTTCAGTTAGTGAGATCAAATTGATGATAATACTTTCGTCTTCTAAATTGTCCTGCATTTTTTTAAGTTCTACTTTTATATTATCATGTTCTTCTTTTAAAGAAGAAATATATTCTAAAAGTTTTTTATTGTTTAAGTTTTTAGGATTATTGAGGTACACCATTTCCGCTTGCTATTACTGTTGTTTTTCCTACTACCGTTATAGGTCCACCAGCATTACCGCCATTTGCTATTAAAGTTACTCCGGGTGGGATGGCAACAGTTATACGCATATTTTGGTGGATTTCTTTTATAATTTCTTCCACGATAAGAGTTACTAATATTTCGTTAGGGTTGGCTGCACCGCTTGGTAAAGGTCCAACATTTATACCCGCTTCTACCATACGACTAATGATATTAGATGATACCCTTTTTGCACTCATTCCTGGTTTATTCCTTGACGCTAGAATTAAAGGTGAAGGAATAGTTCTAGCTCTAGGTGAGGGTATCCTTAAAGCTCTAGAAACGACTCTAAGCACTGACGATAGACTGTTAAAGTTAATTGCCATTATAATTTAAATAAGAAATTCTTCTGTTTATAATACTTTGCGATTCATTTCGTAAGTAATTACACGTATAAGGTTTCAATTCCAATGTTTCAGGATCTAACCACAGAATAGTTAAATTTCTGGGTCTCATACCCCATAACTCACAAATATATGCATAAGTGCTTAGTTGAAGTTCGTAAATTTTTAATTTACTTTGTTTTAAGTGTGATAAAGGACTATTAAAAAATTGACCATAGCTATCATCAGTAATTTTTTCGTTAGTTTTAAAGTCCCAAATATCTACATAATTTGGTTTATCTAAAGCAATAATATCGGCAGTACCAGCTATGAGTGCTGGTTCGTAATAAACTAATTTTTCTGAAAATAATTTACCTTGTATGTTTAATTTGATAAGAGAATTAACACTCTTTTCAAAATTTTTTTCAATTATTCCGTCTTTTATGTAACTTTCAAATATTTTGTGAAACATAGTGCCTCTATCTGCGGCATCATTTTTCTTTTTATTCCACATTTCTTTAACTTCTTGTTGAGTTATACCCAACTCCAAAGCCTTTTTAGCAGATTTTTCTTCTAAATTAAACGGTTTTTGAAATTTACTAATTAAAGTTGTAACACTTATATAGTCTTTTTTAGTTTCTTCACATGTATATTTGTGTAAGGATTCATTAAAAAGAATATTTCTTTTTTGTAAAGTCTGCATTTTAAAATTCTAATAGTTTATAATTTAATGAAACATTTAATGAAGGCTTAAAAGTACCATCATTTGAAAAACCTAACCCTGGGCCAACACCTATAACCCAATTTTTTTTCTTTACAGTCTTTTGTGGAAAATACGAGTCTATATAATCGACTTTAAAATCTGGATCTTCGCTATAAAATCTTGCATAAACTTTTCCTTCTCTTTCTTCCCAACTAGTTCGTAACTTAAGGTTCATCTCTAATTTATGACTCCAAATTGGGTTATTTGACAGAGTTAAACTTTGATAAAGTTTGTATGATTGAGCTATAGAGGTATCAGATAATACGGTCCCCTTTTTTACTTTGATACTATCACCAACTATCTTAACACCTTGCCCATAATTTCCTTCGTTTACCTTTTTTGAAATAAAACTTATTTGTGCTTGCATGTCTGCTAAAACATTATTAAGTTTACTTAAATTTTTATAATAATCTTGCCTTTCTTTTGAAAGCAATGAAAAATCAGGACTAGACATTATATTATTAATATCTGTAATAACTGCCATATCTTCATAGACTGTTTGGTTATCTTCTTTGATAATACGTAGTGTATCGTTAAGTGCTTGAATACTTATTTGTACTTTTGCTTGTTCTGCAATCAAATCCTTTTTAAACCTGTAATTTTGATACAAAATTACTACTAACAGCGTAATAAAGATGATAGTTAATGAATATAATGTCCAGTTTTTCATAATAATTTAATAGCTAAAACGACTAGTCCATTTTTTAGACCAATTACTTTCAAAATAATTTGTTATATTTTTCAAAATATTTACTAAATCTTCATTTAATTCGGAGACATCTACAGATAATAAAATTTGACTTTTAAATCCACCGAACATTTTTATTTTTAATTTATGATTAGGAACGGAGAAGCCCCAAGAAACCCTTTGTCTATCTATTTCAATTTCGTCGAAATTAATAATCTCATTCATTAACATACTCACTATTGTACTTTTATCCGCGGATAATTCTTCGGGAGTAATGATATTATTTTGCTCTAATAACTTACTTTTAAGTTTTCTTATTTTATCTAAGGTATTATCTTCCATACAATAAATAGTTTATTTATTTTCTCTATAAATTAATATTAGTTTATTCATAGACTTAATTATATCTTTATTACTAAGTCCCGTTTCTTTTTTTAATAATTTTAGTATTGCGTTTTTTTTAACTAGAGAAAAATTAAATTCTTCTTTTTTTTCATCCAGTTCTAAACTAGAACTTTTAATTATTTCGACTAAAGCTTTACCAATACATTTTTCTGAATAAGATTGACTATTATTTACAATATGTTCTTCTAAGGAAAAAACCATATAATCGATATAATTTTCTTTTTCGTGTAATCTGTCATCTATATTGTAACTATAATTTTCATCCGACCCTATATCATAAGATATATCTTCGGCGAACAATAATTTTTTTTTAGATTTACTATTTTTAGATAAAAAATTTGTAAGATATCTTCTAATAATTGTACCGTAATAACTATATGCTTTAGTTTTTTTTCCTTTATCATTTAGTCTATTAGAGTCATATTTTTTCATTTTAGTCACTAGGTCGCTGAGTGCGTCGTGATGTAGGTCTTCTACGTGAAATTCTTTACTATAAAGTTTATAACGGTTTATAATCGCAACGACCATTTTATCTAGTGGATCTCGTAAAAATGTATTATAAGTAATATTTCTTTTTACATCATCTTCTTGATTGATATAATCATATACAGCGTTTTCTTGTTCTTCTCCCCAATATTCGCCTTTAATTTTGATTCGTTTTTTTTTAGGCTCTTTGTCTTTAACTGGTAAAGTTTTTTTGGTTGTTTTTATTTGTTTATCCATTAAATTTAACTCATAAGCAATCGTTATTAGGTTTCAGAAACATATTCAATTTTTCGATCATTTAAAAAAAAGTATTCTTTTTTAGCTAAATCAAACCAAAATTTATATTCTTTTTCAGACATACCTTTATAACTTTCAAATAGAGAATTGGGTCTTTGTACTTGATGTAAATAACCGGCAATATTTGTTACCATAATTTTATAATCAATTTGTAACATTCGAAGTAAAAGTTCGTAATTAAAAGTTAATTTTAAAGAACTTTTTAATCCTCCAACTTTTAGAAAAGAATCTCTTTTTATAACACAACCGGTGAGTTCGATATTAGGATTAGTTAAAGTAGAAGCAATATCAAGTAATGCTCTTTTTTCTGTAACTCCTTTTGAGCATAAATGAATATTACCAAAATAAATGATATTACCTTCTGGTGTTGCATTAGGAATAATAGGTAAAAAAACATCTACATCTGGGTAGGCGGAAATGTAATCCTTAATTACGCTTATATAATTTGGTGACATAATATCATCAAACTCATGAATTATGAAATAATTTGATTGAATATTATTCGCAGCAAAATTAATTTGACTTTGATAACAATAATCTCCTGTAGTGTTTTCAAGAATTGCGAGAGTAACGTTGGATTCGAGTTGTTCTACAAATGACTTAATTGAAGGAGAAATAACTAAAACTATTTGCTCCGGTTTTATCAAAGATTCGTTTATTTTAGCCAAACAACCTTTTAGATTGATATCTACTAAAGGGTTATATTCGTGTACTGGTATTATAATAGTCATTTTATTGTTGATTTGTGTTGTTTAGAGCAGAAATTAGTTCATTTTTTCTTTCTTCAATAAGTTGCTCGAATATTCGACTAGTTTGTGCAAATCTATTATTTTCACTATATTTCATCGCGTTTACTAAAACTTCCGAATCTATATCGTGTCTGTTTTGACCATCTAGAAACGCATATACATATCCTGTAAGTTGTTCAACAATTTCTTCCACTGAAAAACACCAATAACCACTTTTTTCATTGACAAAATCTTGGTTTAAAAATGGCATTAGACCAATTAAATGTGTATTACTTAATTGACTTTCAATAATAAAAGTATTGAATGAACCCAATCGGTCTAAACTTACGGCTACAAAACTTTCTGCCAGTAGTTTAGCCAAGTCTTCTTCTTGAATACCAGAAACTTGAATAAAGTCTATACTGTTTAATAAGGGATTTCTTAGTCTAAACATTTTTATAAGTTTAGCTAAGTCTCTCATATCTCTCGTAAAAACTGGTATTTGGAGAAGCTTAGGTTTTCGTTCTTTATTTATAAAGATATCTGGAATTCCTGGGTTTATAAGATTAACTCTTATATTTGGAAATATATTTCTAATATAATTTCCAGAGTTTTCAGACGAAACAATAGTATCAGTGACATTAAAATTGGAATAAGTTTCTCCGACTTCAAGTTGATCGGTAATAAACTCGTAAGTAGTGGCGAGAATAACTATTTTACTAGACACACCTCTTTTAACCATTTCGCGTAAAAGAGGTATATCTAATTCTGTTACTACAAAAATATCTTCTACAGAAAATGCCGTTTCGGATAAATTCTGATGCGGTAAAGATTGACAAGTAAACCATGTAGGTTGTGTGTAATCTCCTCTTGTATGCACAATTTTAATGTTTTTACCCAATTTAAAAAGATCTGAAGCAATACGATATATGTGCGATACACTACTATACGGTGTATTTTTACTGTCTCTTATTAAGAAGTAAATTTTATTGTTATTATTTTCTATATTATCTATAGTTGCGATTAATGAATCGTTCATAGCGCAATATGAAACATTAAATTTAATAAAATCAAATATTATTAAACTTCTGAATTATTTTTTTTAACTTTTTTAGATTCTTGATAGATTTCATCTATTTTTCCTTCTAAGTTTATTTTTTCTATATCTAATAAATTGAGATGATCTATAAGATTTATATTATCAAAAATTAAAGAATTATCAATACAAAATTTTGTGTTCTCAATTTCTTCAATTAATAAATTCCATTCTTCGTAGGCTGCGTATCTCTTTTCTTTACCCGTATAAACAATGTTTTGTTCTCGTTTATCAATTACAGTTTCAAAACCGGTAGAAAGATAGCGTTGAAGTAAAATGCCTTTGTCAAAAGTACCGGATACAATGTAATCATCCACCTCAAATTTTTCGTGTGATCTTTTTAATGTAAATCCTTGTGCCTCAATTTTTAACTTAAGTTGTTCAAACTTTTTATTATTCCAATTTACAATTTTAGAAAGAATTTCTGTAGCTTTATTTTCGTACTCGTAAAAAGAAAATATTTCATTTGGATCCAATAAAGAATTATACCAGAATTTCATTTCTGGATATGTCATTTCGAAAATAGCCGAAAGATTCGATTCTTCGTTCATTTCAAAACCTTCTTCATCTACTTCCACATATTTTTCTTTATGTTTAAATTCTACAGGATTAGAAACGAGTAGAAGATCTTCTTTTGTAAACTGAACTATATTTTCAGGTGATTTGACTATCAATTTTTCAGATACCTCTTTTTTGAACACACATAAAAGAGGTTTAATTCTTTCATTGAATTTATCAATATATTTGGCTTTATTATAATTTACATTATAATCTGGATTTTCTAATTCTTTATCGCTGACCAATATTCCGTGTTCAACATCGCTATGCGACTTTGCTGTACCCGTATTAATAAAATAAATGTTGTCTCCCAAATTTGCCGTTTTACCTTCTTTAATAAGAAGCTCCATATGCGTTTGACGAGGCAATTTGGTTCCGTTAATATTTTTACCTTTAAGTTTTTCAATATAATTTTCAATACTATCTTTCATCTTAGATTTTGAAACAATCGTTTTAGTTACAATCTTTCCATAAAAAAGATCAGTAATTGTTTTATTGTAAAGATCGACAAATTCTCTACCCTTGTTTTCTAACAATAGTGTAATTCCTTTATCAATTACCTTTTTAGCATAATCTTCAATTTTTTTGTTGATTAGTGCACCACCTACTAATTTGATATCATAGGTACCGTCTTTGCGTATAGCAAGATTGGCATAACAATTTTTCGACAAATTGATAGTTGCTTTGTAAACACCATCATTATCCACTTTCATATACCCCTTACTGTCTTTCGCTAACTGTTCGTTAAATTGAGCAAGTTCTGATTCAAAATCAAATCCTTCTGGTACAGCAAAGTTACAACCGTCAGTATTCATAACCAGCGGAACACAACCTTTATCATGAAAAAATTTAGCCATTCTTCGTAGCTGCTGACGACCAGTAGATGTAATTCTTTCACCAATCATCGAGTCCCCCCACGGGAATTGCGCGGGAGAAGACACGGAACCGTATTGGCTATTTCTAAGTATTTTAAAAGGAAGCTGTACATATTCGTGGTACACAGCTTTTTCGTAATCTAAAGCTTCTTTAGCTTTTTTCATTTCTGTTTTATGAAACTTACGAATTTTACCAAAATAAATTTGCGATTCTTTTAGAACGTTTAGAATATCTACATTTGGAAACATTTCGTACCCTAATTGCTGATTCGGATAAAGGCCATCGTAGTCGACTTTAACCACATTCTCGTTATATCCTTTAACTAACAATCGGTTAAGTCCGCCGACAATTTTTCGTTTTTCGCCAAATTTCGGTATAGCAATTTTATTTTCAATTACTTGACTAGAAAACATAATCAATTTCCACATCGCGGCATTACCCATTGTACATGTGCGTGCAAAATCTGTAGGCAAATTTTTACACATATAAAACGACGATTGACCGTAAACACTGTCAACTTGCTCAGTTTCATACAAGTCATCGTAAAGATATTGTTTCACGATTTGCTTACCACTTAAAAGAACAAACTCTTTTCGTAAAGCGGATAATACTCTCTCCAAAGCTTTTTCGTCTATACTATCAATTTCAGAAACAAATTTTCTAAAACCTTCAATTTTTTCTTCTGGTAAAAAAGATGGTTTACATTCTATAATAAAATCAATGTGTTGAGTAATCCATTCTTTTAAATTATTAGGTACTTCTAATTCGTTATTTTCTTGAACGGATTCTGAAAATAATATATACTTATTTGTTTCTTTATGGGTTAGGTAAGAAAAGTTTTTACTAAATGTTTCAAATATTTTATCACCATCAATATAAGTACGATCTTTTTTATGAGTTTCAAGTGTGGAGGCTATATACTTCAATTTCCACGCTTTAATTGAAGTATCAATTGCCATAGCTTTTCTTACAAAGTGACAAATGTCTAATACAACTTTTCCGTAAATGTTGGTTTTTTCATACTCTTCTAAGTCTGCCCCTAATTTAATTGTAGAAGGTATTCTACTCAACATTGTTTTATAGCTAGAAAGACCTGGAAGTTTAGTAAAACAAGAGTTAATATCTATACCTAGAATTTCTGATCTTTTAATTAAAAAGGGAAAGTCGAAATTTTCACTATAATAACCTGCAATAACGTCGGGGTTAATCTCATCCATTTTTTTAAAAAAAGATAAAATCAGTTTACTTTCTCGTTCGTCTTCAGTTTGGCAAGGTCCGTTTTCGTCGCCATGAAGTAATTCGTATTTATCTCGATTATCTTTATAACCAATAAGTACAGTTCTACTAGTTTCTGGGTTTAACCCTGTCGTCTCAATGTCAAAATAAAATTTGTGAAGATCTTTATAAAAATCCATCCCCTTAAACATTCTAATTCCGTGTTCCATCATGAACATATCTTGTTTTCTCGGAATCAAAAAAAACTTTTTATATTTTTCAGAATATATGTCAACGCCACCTTCTTTGAAGAACGATTGAATAGCTTTAAAAGAGTGTAAAGATTTGACAATGAACGGATAACCTTCTTCAAGTCTGGGGATATTTAACGTTTTTAATGTTTCGATACGGATCGAATGTTTTTCCATTGCTCGTTTTTTCCTTTGAGCATCGTTTTGATAAAGAGTTACACCCATTTTTTTCATGTCAGCCATAAACAAGAATGGCTGATAAGTCATTTCTTTAATGCTCTTTTTACCGTTTTCTCTGACAAAGAGATAAGCTTTGTTGTTCTCGCTTGTAACTTCTAAACTGACAAGTCCTTTAAAGTCGTTTTTTCCTTCAAGCGTTTCTACAATGTTAATGTTCATATAATAAAAAAGACTGTCTCACAAAGATAGACAGTCTCGAAGGCAAAAGTCAACCTACTTTCATTATGATTGGTAGAACTCGTTTTTTTCTTCTTTCTTTTTTCTTTTAACCGGTTGTTGATCTTCTTGAAAAAGATCGTTTACAAAAATTTGTTCTTCTGTTTCCGTCGCGATGATCTTTTTAATTTCAGTAAAAACTTCGAGATTTTCATTATATTCAGAAATTAAAATTTTTTCTTTCATAATTAAACTTTTAATTTCTACTGTCTTAAGTAAAAAGGGTAAAATAACTTTTTCACCTGGGTTTAATTTTATCGTACTACCCTTTTTAATGGTGATAATTACCGTTTGCGGTTTTGAACTTAGGTCCGTTATATTTATGTAATTAAATTTTACCATTATTTCCAGTAAAAGTTTAATTTATTATCTTTTTTTTCGTCTCCTAAAATTAATTCTCTACTTTCTTGGTCTCTATCTTCTGCTTCTGAAACCATTTCCCATCTATCTTGAATTCTACCCATAACATAAGGAGCGGTTTTATAATCGCAATCTATCATAATAGCTTTTATTTTGCTATCTCTTCCTTCACCTACAATTTTACCTGCTGCTCGGTGATGACCGTCAATAATATAACCTTCTTTGGAAATAAAAATTGGCCCCATTTCGTAACCTTCTGTATTATATTTTTTAAATTCTTCTAATTTTTGTGAAGAAAGATATTCTTGCAGGGGTTTAAGTTTTGTAGCTTTAACGACAACAGGCTTATGGGAAATCCCCATTTCTTGAAGATTATTTACAATGAAATTGTATGGTGCTGTAATTTGTGGGAGTGTTTTCATATTATTAATTATCGAAAAATGATCTACCTATATTAATACCAATTTCTGAAGTATCGATTTTTGCGATAGTTTCAGCAATAAATTTTTTTATACCAGCAATAAAAGAAGGATTTTTAATTAAAGTGTCAATTGTATAACTTAACGTGTTATAAACTAAACCGTTCTTTTCAACGCTAAGAGTTTCAGCAATCGCATCTTTTATAGCTTGTGATGACTCGCTTTTTGACATTACTTGAACAAATGCGTTAGTTATTGCATTAGCTAAATTCATTTCAACATTAGCACCGGAGATCCACGCGACAATCGTTTTAAAGTCTATAAATTCGTTTATGGCGACAACCATAATTGTACCTAAAATACCTGTCGACTCTATACCGAAAGCTTCTAGTAATTTACCAATCATCCACGCAGATAATCCCTTTGTAGCTCCTTGAGTTAGTCCGCCAATAAAACTACCTTGTTCTTGTTCTAAAAGCTTTTTATTAGATAAAATTTTTTTTAATAACTTTTTATCGTTCTCTGTAAAGAGATAATTGTTTTTTTGAAAAAAATTTTCTGTAAAAGTCATATAGGTAAGTTTATTTGCCTCCACCGCAACCGCAGCCACCGTTATTTAATTTATTTTTCATAATCATAAATAATAGGTTAAGAAAGAATTACAGTAGTACCCGTAGAATTTTGTTTAAAATGAGATCTAAAAACCCTGTAATTATCATTAAATCCAAAAGAATTTGTTATAGTAATACTAGTAGAAGGAAGACCGTTTAAAATAAATCCGTTTTTATCTTTAAAAACGGGTATTCCAAACGCAGAAGGAATTGCATAATAGTAGAAATTACTACCCAACGTATTAAAAATGTTATTCGATAAAAAATTTACTTGTAAAGAATTAGAAAGACCGGTTAAAACGAATGAAGATAAGTCGGTTGGAGAATGAGTTGGACTTAAATAATCGTTGCTAGAAATACCAAAATAAATTTTACGCCCAAAATTGATATTTTGTGATCTTGTCAAAGCAGATGATTCATTAATTGCAGATGCTATTAAAGTGTATGTCGTAGTAGAAGTAATAGCGACAGGAGAATGAACAAAAGAACGTAAAGAGGTCGGAATTGCTCCAATTCCGTTGTTAAGCGTTTGGGCTGTAATATCTCTCGTACTACTCCAATTTAATATAACAGAAGTTACGGTTTGGCCTAATTCAAATAAAGGAGTAACAGGAGAAGTAATATTTAAAAAAACCTCATATGTCCCTGTTAAAGTTGCGTCTAAAGCTTGTTTAACGTTAGTGATAGAAGAAAAAAGAAAATTATCGTATGATATATTTTCTGCTGTTATATCAGAGTTTGTTAAAGATGAAAACGGTATATTATTATAGGTTCCGCCAGTTTTTATGATTATATCTCCGTCTACAGAATTACGTATATCAACAGATTCGTTTTGTAAAGTAAATCCGCTTTGAATAGACACAGACCCAGACAATATAAGAGTGTCGTTGCTCTTTAATCGGCTTTGTCTAGCTAAATCTATTAATGTGCTGCTCATTATTATTAAATATTTATAAACTATTTATTTATATGAGTATACGTTATAACGGTTTAGGATCTTTAGTTAATGCTAGACCTTTACCTAATATTGTTATAAATAACAGAAGTACAGACACAACAATTACTTATGAGGCTAATAAAAGTAGGCTAGATAAAATTAGTAATCAATTTTATAATAATCCTTCTTATAGCTGGTTAATTTTATTAGCAAATAGTCAATTAGCCGGAATAGAAATTGATTTACCGTCTATTTGTAAGCTTAGAATACCTTTACCTTTAAATGACGTTTTACGAGAATACGAAGAAAAATTAAAGGAATATCTTCAAAGATATTGATATTTAGTTACATGAAGACTATTCACGGAATTATTAAATCTATTTCAAAAAAAGTTGATCTTATTAATGAAAACTTTAATCAAGACGCTAAAGATCAATTTAAAGAGGTAAACGAAACAATCTCAAATAATAAATTTTTAAAAAAATTATTTTTAGAAACACAAGAATTAAAAGAAATTAAATTTAATAAAGATAATACCGCTATTAATTATTTAAATTCTAAGATTAATAATATTAATGAACAATTTGATAAAAAAACTATCATAAATTCGCTTTCTTCGTTAGATAAATTCGATTTATATGAAAATGACGAATACGAAGAATCGTTTTTAAATATAATTTTAGAAAATGAAAAAGATTCTAAAATTTTTCACGAAAATTTTGACAAATTAGTCACATTATTAACTCAAAAAACGACAAAAAATTTAAAAGAAATTAATACGAATAGAGCCGAAAGTATAATTAAAACACTAAATGAAGATGAGAAAAAGATTATCGAAAAATTTAGTTCATTTAATCAAGCTCAAGCTTCAGGCTATTTCTATGTTAATAGAGACGAACTAGTTAATTTAATTGAACAAAAATTAAAAAAAGAAGATATGGATAGAGAGAGTCGAGATTTGCTTAACGAAACAGAAGAAAAATTAAGATCTATGATTTTCACACCGGAAAATGGAATCAAATTATTTCTAGACATAATAAAAATTAAAAATAATATTTCTATTTAATTGAATGGAACCACTTACTTATCAATTTGTTGACGTAAATACGACTACTGTCGTTCAAGGATGGGGTATTGCTAACCAAAATTTTTCGGCTTTAACGAGAAGTATTAATCAAATTGTTACTGGTAACACTTTTTCATTTCTTTCTGCTCAAACTATGAGTGGCGATACAATCAAATCAACTTTAGTAAGTGCTACAACTGCAAATATAGACAATATTACAGCAAATAGTTTAAATGTATTATCGAGCGGACTTACTGTAAGCGGTTTACCCTTTCAACAATTCGTAAATGAATATGTTAACGTAAGACTACAACAAGGAGTTAATACTGAAACACTTTCAACTATTGATTTGATAATTAGCGGTAAAACCTTTCAAGCTTATATTAACGATAATTTAAGAGAAATAGTAAGTGGAAATACTTCTATTAATTCGTTGAGTGCTGGAACAATTATAATCAGCGGTCAAACATTACCTAATATTATTTCTGCTATTACTAGCGGTTTAACGCAAAATCTTAAGACACGAAATTTTGAATTTATATTCGATACTAATTCTAAAACAAAAAAAAATAAAATAGGTGTAGAAGAGTTGACAATTAACTCTATTAAAGCTATTCCTGTAAGTCAAAGTACTTCATTGACAAAGGCTTTTCAAGAAGAAGTTTCATTTACATTATTAAAAAATAATTCTCAAATAGCTACGGGTCAAACTTCTGGGAATTCAGTAATTGAGATAAATTTAAGTTCTTCTACAGTTGCAAACGATATTTTAACTGTTTCATTAAACAGATTTCCTCAACAATTTAATAGAGGATTACCTAAAGGCACTGAAATTACTTGTATGACTAATAGTGGTAATACGGTGTTTATAGGTACAGACGGTAAAGGTATATTTAGAAGCACAAATCAAGGGATTACGTGGGTTTCTTTACCTTCTTCTCCTGCGTTTGTTGAATACTCGTTTATCAAATATATCGGATCTACTCTTTATGCCGGAACTGTTCAAAACGGTATTTATGTTTCGATTAATAATGGAGATAGCTGGTCTGTTTATTCGAGCCAATTTAACAATACGTATGTTACAGATATCATTGTTAACGGTTCTACACGTTACGTTTCCACAAACGGTTTAGGTGTATTTATTAGTACAGATTCCGGTGTTAGTTTTAATTCGTATAATACCGACTTAACAAATTTACAAATTTCTTCCCTTTATTTAGATACAGGAACTTTATTAGCCGGATCATTTAATGGGGGTATTTTTAGAAATCAAGGTTCTGGTTGGGTATCAATTAAAAATGGAATGGGGGATCAAAATATTAGTAAAATTATAGCAGATGCTACTTACTTTTACGCTATTTCATTTGGGGGGGGGTTTTTCAGAATTTTACGCGCAGAAATAGGTTCTTTACCGGGAACATTAATATGGCAAGCTAGAAATGCCGATTTACCTTCTTTATTTTTAACCGATTTAATTAATGTCTCAGGTAATTTGTACATTTCTACCTATGGTGCAGGCGTGATTATTTCACCAGATAACGGTATATCTTTTTCTTCTATTAGCAATGGGATGGAGAATGAAAATATTAAAAGTTTAATCAGAACTACGAACAATTTATTAGCTGCTTCTAATATAAATGGGGTTTATGTATCGGAAAATAACGGAAATATTTGGAACGAAGAAATTGAATTACATGTACAATTGATTGCTACTAAAAACTAAGAAAAAGAAATTTTTGTATAAGTCCATCTTCTATTTAGAACATGGACTTTTTTATTCGTCAAAATAACAGTTTACCTCTTTTACTAATGAAACCTATTCATGACGGTAGAACAGATTATCAACTTTTCAATAAAATGATTGAAAATGCTGCCATAACTTTTAGTATGATGGATGAAAGAGGTAGTTTAATCGTAGCTAATAAACCTGCATTTATTGTAGCTAGATCGAGTTTATTCGAAGAAGAATACGATAATTTTTATTATGTAGGTTATCAATTTAAACCTGAAGAAGTAAAAAAAATAGGTAATTATAAAGCTCAATTTAAAATAGATTTTTTCCAGATTTCCGGTCAGCCTTCTTATTTGACAGGTTCTATCGTATTACCACAAAAAGAGTCGTTAAATGTTTATGTAACCAATTCTTTTGTTAAAACAGAAGTAAATTATATTTAATAAAGTATGTCTTTAGATAACAGCGGAATAACAGTTTATACTACTATTCGACCTCAAAATAGTGGTGATACTTATCCTATAGCTCATGCTAACGAAATAAGGGGTGGATTACATCTTGTAACTACTTTATCTTCAGTTACAAACGACCGCAGAATGGACGGAATGCTTGCTTATGTAATTCCGCAAGGGAAAACTTATCGTTTAACTGGTAATACTTGGGCAGAAGAAAATACGCAAGTAATACTAGGGCAAGGACTAACTTATGTAGGTGATGCAATTACTTTAGACCTATCCTCGACAACTTTAGTCAGTCCTAATATATCTACTACTTGGTCACTTTTTAATGCAGACGGTGTAACTGCATATTCGCCTGCTATCTCAACATCCAAAAACATTATTGTAGATGTCGGTGTGAGAGCAAATGTAAATGCTACATATCAATACCCAAATCCGGTTGCCGGGCAAGCATTGCCAACTACTGTATCTGGAAATTTCGGTTTCACACTGCCAGGAGCTAACACACCTTCTAGCCCTCCACTTATTGTATCTGCAATCACGAATAATACTTCATATAGTGTGAATCTTGGTAAACCTCGTTCAGGTTTGGTTGTTGTAGGCTCACAAGTGCAATTTGCTTCAGGATTTGACAGTGCAGGAGATTCTATTTCGATCAATTTTCAAAATAGATCTTATTTTGGTTATTCAACTAACACAACTCTTACAGGTATTCAAATCGTAGCTTTAGGAAATAATCAATTTCAAACTAGTCGTAATCGTACCGTGAATAACGTAACTGCGACATTAGGTAATTTTACTTATTACGCTTATCCGGCTTCTTTTAATGCATTGACTAACATCATATTGGATGGTGCTGCTCCTGTATTAGGTGCGTTTACTCGTTTATCTGATGTCGTCGTAACAAATCTTGCAGGTCAAAACGTAAACTATATTGTATATAGAAGTAATGCAACGGATGCATTTACTAATAACACTTTAGCTTTTTCTTAATTAATATGCCTATACTTAGACCTGATGAATATCAACATAATAACCCGAATTTAGCAATAGCAGATAGTGATTTTGTTAGAGGCGGTGTTCGTTCTGCTGCTACGTTGTCACAACTTTTCAGTTTATCTTCTCGTACCGATCAATTAAAAGATCGAGTCACAGAAGTTTTTGTTGCATCCGAAGGTATAAAATATCGTCTTACTAATTTAAGTCAAGTAGGTAATATCAACGGATGGCAACCTGTTATTTTGCAAACAACAGGTACTTCGACAACTCAAACTATGTCTCAAAGTGCTGTTACACAGTCACTTAATTCAATAG
>BBPE01000065.1_pt2 | contig 40381 bp, 43 predicted proteins | sample 1344301 | NCBI WGS metagenome assembly BBPE01 (sample SAMD00019089, study PRJDB2971) | groundwater metagenome | isolation source: The Cedars highly-alkaline
AACCCCGCCGCGCCCCGGGGCTTCTGCCGCGGGGCGCTGGTGCTATTCTCGGGCTGAGCCCATTTCTTCGGGGTTTTCCGCGCAATGACCGACGACCGACCCAGCCGCCCGACCGACAGCTCCAAGATCCTCTACTGCTCTTTCTGCGGAAAGAGCCAGCACGAGGTGCGGAAACTGATCGCCGGCCCCAGTGTGTTCATCTGTGATGAGTGCGTCGAGCTTTGCAACGACATCATTCGCGAGGAACTCGAGGACAAATCACAGGCTGCGCGTAGTCACTTGCCGAAGCCTCGTGAGATCCTCGAGGTGCTCGACCAGTATGTGATCGGCCAGCCGCGTGCGAAGAAAACGCTCGCCGTGGCGGTCTACAACCATTACAAGCGCATCGAGTCGCGGCAGAAGAACGATGACGTTGAACTGGCCAAGTCGAACATCCTGCTGATCGGCCCCACCGGCTCGGGCAAGACCCTGCTAGCGGAAACGCTGGCGCGGCTGCTCAACGTGCCATTCACGATGGCGGATGCGACGACGCTGACGGAAGCCGGTTATGTCGGCGAGGATGTCGAGAACATCATCCAAAAGCTGCTGCAAAAATGCGATTACGACGTTGAGAAGGCACAACAGGGCATCGTCTACATCGACGAGATCGACAAGATCTCGCGTAAGAGCGAGAACCCCTCGATCACCCGCGACGTGTCGGGCGAAGGCGTGCAGCAAGCCCTGTTGAAGCTGATCGAGGGCACGGTGGCCAGCGTGCCGCCGCAAGGTGGCCGGAAGCACCCGCAGCAGGAGTTCCTGCAGGTCGACACCAAAAACATCCTGTTCATCTGCGGCGGTGCCTTTGCCGGCATCGAGAAAGTGATCCAGCAGCGCACCACGGAGTCGGGCGGCATCGGCTTCTCGGCCAAGGTCAAGAGTCAGAGCGACAAGGCAAACGCCGGCAAGCTGATGGCCGATGTCGAGCCGGAAGACCTGATCAAGTTCGGCTTGATTCCCGAGTTCGTCGGCCGCTTGCCGGTGGTCGCCACGCTCGAAGAACTTGACGAAGCCGCGCTGGTAAAGATTCTCACCGAGCCCAAGAACGCCATCGCCAAGCAGTTTCGCAAGCTGTTCGACATGGAGGGCGTCGAGTTGGAGTTCCGCCCGGACGCCCTCGCCGCGGTGGCGCGCAAGGCACTGAAGCGCAAGACGGGTGCGCGCGGCCTTCGCACGATCTTAGAGTCGGTGCTGCTCGACACCATGTACGAGCTGCCCTCACGCGAGAACGTCAGCAAGGTGGTCGTTGATGAGTCGGTCATTGAGCACAAGACCGAGCCCTACCTGATTTACAGCACTCCGGTCGCTCCACAGCAGCGTGCCGCCTCTGGCGATTGAGCTTGGCCTCAAGCCACGAGGAGCATCCAATGAGCCGTGATACCACCGACGATCTGCCCATCCTGCCGCTGCGGGATGTGGTCGTTTATCCGCATATGGTCATTCCCTTGTTCGTCGGTCGCGGAAAATCGATCAAGGCTCTCGACGCCGCGATGGCAGCGGACAAGCAGATTCTGCTGCTCGCCCAGACCAGCTCGGAAACCGATGATCCGACCGGTGCCGACCTTTACCGCATCGGTACGCGAGCCGAAGTGTTGCAGTTGCTGAAGTTGCCGGATGGCACCATCAAGGTGCTCGTCGAGGGCGTGTCGCGCTTCAAAGTCACCGATGTGCGTGAAGTTGATGGTGCGCTGATGGGCCGCGGCGCATTCATGGAGTCGCTGGCTAGCGACGATGAACGTGAATCCGATGTGGCGCGGCGCTCCTTGCTGGCTTTGTTCGAGCAATACCTGAAAACCAATCGCAAGCTGCCGCCTGAGTTGATGACGACGCTCGCCGGCATCGAGGACCCGGAGCGCTTTGCCGACACTGTCGCGGCGCACGTTAGCGCGCGTCTCGTCGACAAACAGAAAGTGCTGGAAACCGCGACGGTGATGGAGCGCATCGAAATGCTGATTGGTCTCGTCGAGGGCGAGATCGATGTGCAGCAGATCGAGAAACGCATCCGCGGCCGGGTAAAGTCGCAGATGGAGAAAAGCCAGCGCGAGTACTACCTCAACGAGCAGATGAAGGCCATCCAGAAGGAACTGGGTGATTCCGACGAAGCACCGAACGAAGTCGAAGAATTGGCCCGCAAGATTGCCGCGGCCGGTATGCCGAAAGTCGTCGAAGCGAAGGCCAAGGCCGAGCTCAACAAGCTCAAGCAGATGTCGCCGATGTCGGCCGAAGCGACGGTGGTGCGCAACTACATCGACTGGCTGGTGGGTGTGCCGTGGAAGAAGCGCAGCAAGGTACGCAAGAACCTGAAAGCCGCGCAGCAGGTGCTTGACGCCGATCATTTCGGGCTAGAGAAGGTCAAGGATCGCATCCTCGAATACCTCGCGGTGCAGTCCCGCGTATCGAAGATGAAAGGGCCGATCCTGTGCCTGGTCGGCCCACCCGGCGTGGGCAAGACCTCGCTGGGCCAGAGCATCGCCAAGGCCACCAACCGCAAGTTCGTGCGCATGTCCTTGGGCGGTGTGCGTGACGAAGCCGAGATCCGCGGCCACCGTCGCACCTACATCGGCTCGATGCCGGGCCGCATCGTGCAGAATCTCAGCAAGGTGGGCAGCAAGAATCCGTTGTTCGTGCTCGACGAAATCGACAAGATGAGCATGGACTTCCGTGGCGATCCGTCGTCGGCCCTGCTTGAGGTGCTCGATCCCGAGCAGAACCACAGCTTCAACGACCACTACATCGAAGTTGACCTCGATCTTTCCGAGGTGATGTTCATCGCCACCTCGAACTCGCTGAACATTCCGGGCCCGCTGCTGGATCGTATGGAGATCATCCGCATCCCCGGCTACACCGAAGAAGAAAAACTGAAAATTGCGACCCGCTACCTGTTGCCCAAGCAGTTGAAGGCCAACGGGTTGAAGGACGGCGAGCTGGTGGTTGCCGAGTCGGCACTGCAAGACGTAGTGCGCTACTACACCCGCGAGTCCGGCGTGCGCAGCCTCGAACGCGAGATCGCCAAGATCTGCCGCAAAGTGGTCAAAGAGATCGCGCTGTCCGGGCCAGCTCCGGTGTCGAAGAAAATGGGCAAGCCCGTCGCACGGAAGTGCTTGCAGGTGAGCGCAAAGAACCTGAGCGAGTACCTTGGTGTCCGCAAGTACGATTTCGGCCGTGCGGAAACGCAAAACGAAGTGGGCTTGGTAACCGGTTTGGCATGGACGGAAGTGGGCGGCGACCTGCTTCAAATTGAAGCCAGCTTTTCGCCCGGCAAGGGCCAGTTGGTGTTAACCGGCCAACTTGGCGAGGTGATGCAGGAGTCGGCGAAGGCCGCCTACACCGTCGTGCGGGCGCGCTGCCTCGAACTGGGCATCGACCCGGAGTTCCACCAGAAGCTCGACACCCATGTGCATGTTCCCGAGGGTGCAACACCGAAGGACGGGCCGAGTGCCGGCATCGGCATGGTGACCGCGCTGGTATCCGCGCTCACCAAGGTGCCGGTGCGTGCCGATGTGGCGATGACCGGCGAGATCACCCTGCGCGGGCGTGTGCTGCCCATCGGTGGCCTGAAGGAAAAGCTGCTTGCCGCACTGCGCGGTGGGATCACGACCGTGGTTATCCCCGAGGAGAACCGCAAGGATCTTGTCGATTTGCCGAAATCGGTGACCGAAGGCCTGCGCATCGTGCCGGCGAAGTGGATCGACGAAGTGCTCGACGTGGTGCTGGAGCGCCCGCTTCGCCCCATAGCCGTTGCCGAGGCCGTGGTTTCCAAGCCGAAGTCGAAGGGCCGAGGACGCGCAGCAGGCCCGGGCGCAAGTCGGGCACATTGACTTTTCACTTAACTGCGGAGCGCTGAAAGCCGCGCCGTTACAGGCTTTGCCGTGTTGCGCCGCTGAAATGCCGCTGGTATAACGGCTCGCGGCTATGGCCTTGTGCTCATTGGCTGAATACCGTCGGCGCCTGTCTCGCAGTGCGTCCTACGAACAATCCGCGGGGGGACCCGCCTAGGGAGTCGAGAATGAACAAGTCTGATTTTGTCAACGCGGTCGCGGATTCGTCCGAGCTCTCGAAGGCGGATGCTGGCCGCGCGGTTGACGCGATGGTGGAAGTTGTCAAGAAGGCGCTCAAGAAGGGCGACACGGTAACGCTGGTCGGCTTCGGCACGTTCTCGGTGCGCAAGCGCGCAGCGCGCCAGGGCCGCAATCCGCAGACGGGCGCGACCATCAAGATCAAGGCCTCGAAGTCGCCTGCCTTCAAGGCTGGCAAAGCGCTGAAGGATGCCGTAAACTAGCCTACTTGCTTGCCGAGGGTGCTTAGCTCAGCGGTAGAGCGTCGCCCTTACAAGGCGAGGGTCGGGGGTTCGAAACCCTCAGCACCCACCAAGGTTTCGGCGGAGTGGTAGTTCAGTCGGTTAGAATGCTGGCCTGTCACGCCGGAGGTCGCGGGTTCGAGTCCCGTCCACTCCGCCATTTTAAATCCAAAGGCGCCGCGAGGCGCCTTTGCTGTTTCAGAACTCGGGTTCGGAGCCTCTAACCAGCATCATGCAGATAATTCGCAAGTTCACAAGCGGCTGGGTCGCCTGGTTCATCATCAGCCTGATCATTTTCGGCATGGTGTTCTTTGGAATCGAGTCCTACTTCCAAACGCGCGTCGATACCTACGCAGCGAAGATCTCGGCACCACCTGCTTGGTGGCGCGATGCGCCCTCGGAGGGAGCGATGGGACGTCTTGCGCGTTCTTTCTTCTGGGAGACCCACGAGATTTCCGAGCAGGAGTTCCGCGAACGCTTCGACCGCTATCGCATGCAGGTTCGTGCTCAGGCGGGCGATGCCTACGACGCCGAGCAGGTGGAGAGCCTCGAAACCAAGCGTCTGGTGCTCGACGCCATGATCGACGAGAAGGTGCTGGAACTGGCTTCGACGCGCGACGGCATTGCCATCGATGCGGCGACGGTCAAGAGGTCCATCCTTGAGGTTGATGGCATCACCCGCGACGGCGAGTTCATCGGCGAAGAAGCCTATTTGATCTGGCTGCAGTCACGCGGTCTGACGGCGGCTGGTTTTGAAGCGCAAGTCGCGCGCCAGTTGTTGGTTTCAAAGAAACATTCCGTTGTGGGCGAGAGCGGATTCGTCGGTGATGCCGAGCTCGAAACCTTGCTGAAGCTTCAGCAAGAAACGCGGGATTTGCGCTTTCTCGAAGTGCCGTTGCCCGTCTTGGACGAAATCGCTACCGACGATGCTGCCGTGGCCGAGTGGCATGCAGCGAATGCCGCTCGCTACAGCACCGCGGAGACGGTGACGATTTCCTACGTCGAGCTTGACGCTGCTGCGCTGGTGGTGGACGCCGAGCCGAGCGAGGACGATTTGCGCCGCCGCTACGAAGATCAGCGCGCGCGTTTTGGCAGTGCGGAAGAGCGCAGCGCTGCACATATCTTGATTGCGGTCGCGGCCGACGCCGATCCGGCAGCGGTGGAAGCGGCGCGCGTGAAAGCCCTAGGCATTGCCGAGCAGGCGCGCGCGGAATCAGCGGATTTCACCGCGCTTGCAGCAACCTACAGCGACGACTTCGGAACGCGCGGGGCGGGCGGCGACCTTGGCGTGATCGCTCGCGACGTATTCCCGAAGCCCTTCGAGGATGCCGTCTTCGCGTTGGAGGAAGGCGCTGTCAGCGACCCTGTGCGCACCGATGAGGGCTGGCATGTCGTGCGCCTCACCGCGCTCCTCGCCGGTACGCAGCAGCCCTTCGAGGCAGTGCGTGAGTTGCTGGTTGCGGAGTATCTCGACACCGAGCGCGAGCGTTTGTTCTTCGAGCGTAGCGGTGCGCTTGTCGATGCCATCTTGCGTGAACCGAATGCCCTTTCGGCGGTAGCTGCCGAGATGGGCCTTGAGGTCAGAACATCGACCGCCTTCTCGCGTGACATGGGCGACGGTATTGCCGCGCTCGAACCGGTCCGCGCTACTGCTTTTTCGCGGCCACAGAAAGACGATCGTCAGGTCAGTGATCCGATCGAAGTGAGCCCCAACCATGTCGTCGTTCTGCAGGTCACGGCGCATGAGCCGGCTGCCCTCCGGCCCTTGGACGAGGTGCGTGATCGCGTCCTGGCTGATCTGCAGGCCGATCGATTGGCCAAGGCCGCGCGCGAACGCGCGAACGCGCTGCTGGAACGTGCCCGTGGTGGCGAATCCCCCGATGCCTTGGCGACAGAGTTGGGTGGGGTGGTGCAAAACAGCGTGGGTGTCGCACGTCAGGCGGGCTTTCCCGACCCGGCGATCGCGACCGAGGCTTTCCGCTTGCTGCCCATCGAGGCCGACAAGCCGGCAGATGTTGGTCTAGCGTCACTCGGTGGCGGACGATTCGCCCTCGTTGTGGTGACCCAAGTGACGCCGGGCGATGTCTCGACCCTGCCTCCGGATGTTCGCTCGCAGCTTCGTGCCCAACTGGCCCAGTTGCGCGGTGAAGCCGAGCGTGCGGCTTTCGTTGTCGCGCTTCGCAGTCAGTTTGAAGTGACGGTCGCCGAAGCGCGGCTTTGATCCAGTCGGCCGACCGTTGCTGGTCGGCCGTACTGCTGAACTCGCTACTCAGGGGCTGTTGATGTCCAGCCCCGCCATGCCGAGGATGCTGTAGCCGCCGTCGACGTAGGTCACTTCGCCAGTGATACCGGCGGCGAGGTCGGAGCACAGGAAGGCCGCCACATTGCCGACGTCTTCGATGCTGACATTGCGGCGGATCGGTGCCACTTCTTCGACGTGTTTGAGCATCTTGCGCAGGTTGCCCACGCCCGAGGCCGCCAGCGTCTTGATTGGGCCGGCCGAGATGCAGTTGACGCGAATGCCCTCCGGGCCGAGGTTCAGCGCGAGATAACGCACGCTGGCTTCGAGTGCGGCCTTGGCGACACCCATGACGTTGTAGTTGGCGAGTGCGCGCTCGGCACCAAGGTAGGACAGCGTGAGGATGGCCGACTTGCGGTTCGTCATCATCGGTCGTGCGGCTTGGGCGAGTGCCGAAAGCGAATAGGCCGAGATATCGTGGGCGATGCGGAAGTTCTCGCGCGTCAGATGATCGAGATAACCGCCATCCAGCGCTTCGCGCGGGGCGAAGCCGATCGAGTGCACCAGCACGTCGAAGCCGTCCCAGTGCTGGCCGAGCTCGGTCATGCAGGCGGCAATCTGGGCGTCGTCGGCGACATCGAGCGGGATGACGATGTTCGAGCCGTACTCGGCAGCCGCGTCCTCAACGCGCGATTTCAGCTTCTCACTTTGGTAGGTGAACGCCAGCTCGGCACCTTCGCGATGCATGGCCTCGGCGATGCCATTGGCAATCGAGCGCTGGCTGGCAATGCCGGTGATGAGGGCGCGCTTGCCCGCAAGGAAACCCATAGAACCTCCGGTAATCCGACGCCACCGCGGCGTCGTAGCGGGACAGTGTGACGAGACGGCGGGGCCACGCCAACTGTACGCCTCAGTCTGGAATGCGCAGCACGCGACCGATCTGTAGCGGCCGCTTCACATCGAGGCCGTTCGCAGCGGCCAAAGCACGCACCGTCGTGCCATGGCGGCGAGCGATCTGCCAGAGGCTATCGCCGCGACGGATGAGGTGTTCACGATGCAGTGGCGCTAGCACGGGTTCGAACGGTATGAAGCCGTCATCGGGCAGGGACAGGCCGTGTCGCGCCGGCTCGCTGATCAGACAGGCCAATGCGTGCAACTTGGCGACGTAGGCGTAGGTGATGCTCGAAAGGCCTGGCGGAAGGCGGCGTTCGCCAGAGACGCGGCGGTCGCCGCTGCGTGCAAGGGCGCGCCGAAGACGGCCCTCGCCGGCGTTGTAGGCCATTGCCGCAGCGCGCCAATCACCGAATTCCGCCAGCAGCACGCTGAGGTAGTCGAGCGCGGCGTGGGTCGAGTTCACGGGCGAGAGGCGCCCGTCGTAGGTGCTGCTGACGATTAGCCCGTGGTTGCGCGCTGTGCTGGGGATCATCTGCCAAAGCCCGGTGGGGCCTCCGGGGCCTCGTGCATCGGGGCGATAGCCGCTTTCGATGAGTGGGATCAGGGCGAACTCCATGGGCAGCCTGCGCGCTTCGACCTGTTCGACGACCCAGGCGAGCAAGGGCATCGAGCGTTCGAGTTGGGCCTCCAAGCCGTAGGGGTCGGCGGTGTAGCGGCGTCGCCAACTACGGTTGTGCGCACCACGCACACAGACTGGGGGCTGGAAATCGTCGGCCATACGCCGGAAGAGGGTTGCGCCATCAGCGATGCGTGGCCGGATCTGCGGGCTTGGGGTCGGCTCCGGCTCGCTGGACGGCGGTTCTTGAGTGGGGCTTGGGGCCAGCGGCGTAATCGTCGCGATGGGTTCTTCGGGTTCTACGCCGATCAACGGCGGCGAACGCGGTGTCGCCGTGCAACCAGCGAGCACAAGCGCGCCGAGCAGGACATAGGCGGCGCGCGACCGGCCAAAAATGAGAGTCATCGAGCTGCCATCATCCGAGCGGCCCTTTGCCGCACAATCAAGACCATGCCGACCCTCCAACCTTCCCGTCAAGCCGCGCCTCGTGAGGATTGGACATCCGATCCTACCGGCCGCCGTCTTTTGTTGGAGGCACAGGGAGCATGGCGCGAGGCCGAAAGCAGCCGCCCGGGCGGGCAGGCTTGGGTTCGCCTGCTACCTGATCAGCAATGGCCGATGCTCGACAGCGACGCCCGCTACTCCGCAATCTGGACCCTGATACCCGCGATCGATGGCTGGCGCGGCGCGTGGCGAGCCGAGCCGCATTCGATTCCCTTGGCCAACGGGTCTGTCAGCCGCATTGACCTGCGTTTCGCGTTGGAGTCCGTGCCCGAGCCCGAAGCTCTGCTGGTCGAATGCGCTCGTGTGCTGCGCGAGGGTGGGTGGATGCTTGCATTCGGGCTCAACCCCTACGGCGCTGCTCGCCTGCGCTGGGGATGGCACGGACTGCGGGCGATACGGCGGGGCGCGGCAGCATCCATTTTGCGCAGGGAGGGTTTGGATATCCTCGCCCAACGCACCCTGGGGCCGCACTGGGCTCCGCAAGGCATGGACATCGCACCGAGCGACCAGCGGATCGGCACCGGACGCGTTGCTTGGGCGATCCTGGCGACGCGGCGAAGCTCCGTGCTCACCCCCTTACGCGGCTCTGTTCGTCGCTGGCGTTCGGCTCCCGGTGTTCCGGTGTCCTGAGCCGTACCCGTATCATCGCGGCATGAAATCCATCGAGATCCACACCGACGGCGCCTGCCTCGGCAATCCAGGGCCCGGCGGCTGGGCTGCGCTGTTGCGCTTCAACGGTAGCGAACGCGAGCTGGCCGGCGGCGAAGCGCAAACCACCAACAACCGCATGGAACTGATGGCCGCGATCGCCGCGCTCGAAGCACTGAGAGAGCCCTGCAGTGCGGTGTTGCACAGCGATTCCAAGTACGTGTTGCAGGGCATCAGCGAGTGGCTGCCGGGCTGGAAGCGCAAGGGTTGGAAGACCGCTGGCGGCAGCGCTGTGAAGAACCAAGACCTCTGGCAACGGCTCGACGCCGCGGCCGCCCCGCACCGTATGCAGTGGCAATGGGTGAAGGGCCACGCCGGACATCCCGAAAACGAGCGGGTCGATGGCCTGGCCCGCGCGCAGGCCGAGCGTTTCCGCGACGGAGCCGCGGCATGAGGCAGGTCATTCTCGACACCGAAACTACGGGCTTGTCGTGGGAGAAGGGCAATCGCGTGGTCGAGATCGGCTGCATCGAGCTTGTCGAACGTCGACCCACGCGCCGGCATTTCCATCGCTACCTCAATCCCGAACGCGAGCTGGAACCGGGCGCGGCCGAAGTGACCGGACTCACCTGGGATTTTTTGCGCGACAAGCCGCTGTTCGATGCCGTGGCACAGGAGTTCCTCGACTTCATCCGCGACGCGGAGCTGGTGATCCACAACGCGGCTTTCGATATCGGCTTTCTGAACTCGGAACTCCTGCGACTGGGGCCGGAGTTTGGCCGCATCGAAGACCACGCGGCGGGCGTGCTCGACACCATGGCCTTGTCGAAGCAGCGTTTTCCCGGCCAGCGCCACTCGCTGGATGCACTGTGCAAGCGCCTTGGCGTCGATAACGGCCATCGCAGTCTGCACGGCGCACTGCTGGACGCCGAGCTTTTGGCCGACGTGTACGTGGCGATGACGTCGGGACAGAGCGAATTCGCTCTCGGTGCGAATGCGGCCGAGACTCGCAGCGCGATGTCGGGCGAAGCCCTGCCGCAGCCCTTGGCGACGGTGTTGCGCCGGCGCCTTAGGCCGGACGAGGCCGAAGCGCACCGTGCGCGCCTTGCATTGATTGCAAAAAAAGCCGGCGGAAAGGTGCTCTGGGATGGCGAGACCTGATGGTGAACGCGCCAGGCCATGGCGTCACCGCGATCAAAGGTCGGGCGCAGGTTATACGCGCCGCAGCAGCACCGCAGTGACGTTGTCGCTTCCGCCACCATCCAGGGCCGCCGCTATCAGATGGTCGATGCACTCCTGTGCACTGATGTCCTTTTGAGCGAGCGCTGCGGCGATCATGGCGTCTTCGACTTCTTCGGTGAGCCCGTCGCTGCACAGCAGGATGGCCATGCCGGTTCGCAACTCTCCAGCCACCGTTTCGATGACGAGTTTTTCCGGCTCGGTGACGCCGAGTGCCTTGGTCACGACGTTACGATAGGGATGGCTACGCGCCTGTTGCGGCGTCAACTGTCCTTGGTCGATCAGTTCCTGCACGTAGCTGTGATCGGACGAAACCTGCTGCAATTTGCCGTTCCAAAGATAGGCACGCGAGTCCCCCACCCAAGCCAACTCGAAACGGCCACTCGGAGCAATGCGCACGGCAACCACGGTCGTGCCCATCGGCATACTCTCGTTGCGATGCTTGGACTGCCGGATGATGTCTTGGTTGGCGCGGCGGACCGCCTCGGCGAGCCCGCGACCGGCGCGTACTTCGCGGACGATCGAATCGCGCGCAATCGCGCTCGCCACTTCGCCGGAGTCGTGTCCGCCCATTCCGTCCGCGACCAACCATAGTCCGAGGTCGGCGTCGCCGTAGTAGGTGTCTTCGTTGAGTTCGCGGCGGAGGCCGACATGGCTCAAGTGGCCGAATTCGATCATCGTTGGAATTCCTTCTGGCCGGCACCCCGCGACCGCCGGCCACTTTGCCGCGAATCGCGTCGGTTGCGCCAGTCCTTCGCCGCGAGGGCTGAGGCTCTAGGGCTGGCGTCTTCCCCGGCGTACATGTATTGTGCGCGGCTCACGTCGCTGCTCGTGCGATTGCACGGGCTCTGCAGGTGACCACCGGAGAGGTGGCAGAGTGGTCGATTGTACCTGACTCGAAATCAGGCGTACGTTCATAGCGTACCGAGGGTTCGAATCCCTCCCTCTCCGCCAGTACGGCAAAGGCGCCGCGCAAAGCGGCGTTGTTGAGGCTGTGCTTGGCTGGCCTGCGCTAGACTCGCGGCCCCTTTCATGGAGCATCCCGATGTCCGAGATCAGCGTGCCGGTATCCTTCGGCGAACTGCTCGACAAAATGGCCATCCTCGAGATCAAGTCGGAGCGCATCAAAGACTCTGCGAAGCTCGTCAATGTGCGGCGCGAGTTGGATGCCTTGCTGGCGACGTGGGCCGCGCATCCGGCCGCGCAGATCGAGATCACGCAGTTGCGCACGGCGCTGAAGGCTGTCAACGAACGTCTGTGGGTGATCGAGGACGACATTCGCATCAAAGAAAAAACCCTGGCTTTCGATGCGGAGTTCATCCGCCTTGCCCGTGCGGTTTACTTCGAGAACGACGAGCGCGCAAAGATCAAAAAAGACATCAACCTGAGGCTCGGTTCGACCTACGTCGAAGAAAAAAGCTACGAAGACTACAAGGCCCCCGGCGCGACGCGCTGAAGCTTCCGCCGCCGCCATCACGAGCGCCTGCCGCTCGACGCGCGACTCAGTGTCCGAGATCGGCAGCGCAAGCCTCGAAGCGCTCGATGACTTCGTCGACGCTGATGAGGTCCATAACGCCGGTAAATTCGATGCGTTTACCCCAAGGAATCGCCGCTGCCGGCTTGCCGAGGAAGCGCTTGGCGGCTTCGTCGTAGCGGTTTGGCGACCAGCGCAAATCGCTGTAGGGGCCGCAGCGTGTCGCATCGGTGCAGGCATGCAGGGCGATCACGCGGCAGCCCATCGCGTTGGCCATATGTGACGGGCCGGAATCTGGCCCGAGCAGCACGGACGCACGCGCGCAAAGAGCCAGAAAGCGCTTGAAGGTGTCGCGGCCGATCAGGTCGAGCACGCGCTCTGACTGCGGCACCGCGGCGAGGATGGCATCGCCCACCTCACGCTCCAGCACGCTCGGCCCACCACAGAGCGCCACCCGCCAGCCACGTTCGAGAGCCCGTGTGGCGACGCTGGCGTAGCGCTCGGCGCGCCAGTTGCGTAAGCGGTGACTGGAGCACGGCGAGATCAAAAGTGTCGGCGTGTCGCCGGGAAGCTGCTCGGCGGCCCATTGGTGGGCGTCATCCGGTACGGGTAAGCGCCATTCGATGCGATCCTGTGTGCATCCCAGTGCGTGAGCAAATTGTGCGAAAGCATCGAGCACATGATGACCGCCGGGCGCGATGCGCTCGTTGATGACGAGTCCGTGGCCTTCTTTGCTGCGCGCCGCGTCATAGCCGATGCGACGCTCGGCGCGGATCAGCATCGACAGCGCGTTCGCGCGCAGCGCCAATTGCATTTGCAGTAGCGCGTCAAAGCGGCGGTCGGCCAGAGTCGCGCGCAGCGCTCGGATGCCGGCCCAGCCGGTTTTTTTGTCGAAGACGATCAACTCGACGCCATCAAGACCCTTGAGCATCGCGGCTTCCGCCAAGCCGATGATCCAAGTGATGGCCATGCCGGGCCGATGCCGCTGCATGCTGCGGATCATCGGCACGACATGGGTGGCATCGCCAAGTGCGGACAGGCGCAGGATGCAGACAGAAGTGGGGGGGGAGGGCACGCGTGGAGGCCTTGCTAGACTGCCGCGCATGATAACGCCCGTGTCAGCGACCCCGTGTTTGGCCGAGATCCATGCCGCGCGCGCATGGCAGGGTCGCGTGCGGCCGGAGTGGTTCGAAGTGTTGCACTATGGCGCGAATGCACTGCCGATCGGCGTTGGCGGGCGTGGTGGCGCGTGGTATCTCGAAGGCCCTTTCGGTGCGGGTGTGTTGCGGCACTACCGTCGCGGTGGCGTTGCGGCGACGTTCAGCGCTGATCGCTATCTCTGGCTCGGTCAGGCGCGCGTGCGCAGTGTGCGCGAGATCGCGGTGCTGGAAGCGCTGGTCGCGGCGGGGTTGCCCGTCCCCGAGCCCATCGCCGGCGCTTGGTGGCGCGAAGGGTTGTTCTATCGCGCGGCGCTATTGATGCAGCGCCTGCCTGCGCGTGCCGATCTGATGAGCCTTGTGCACGACGACATCGTGAACGCCCCTTGGGACGACGTCGGACGCTGCATCGCGCGCTTCCATCGCTTCGGAGCGCATCATCCTGATCTCAACGCGCGGAATATCCTGCGTTGCCAAGACGGTGGTATCGCGGTGATCGATTGGGATCGCGGTAGTGTGGGGCATCGCCCGGGCCCTTGGTGCGAGCGCGCGTTGCTGCGTTTGGAGCGTTCGCTGCGCAAGTACCGCCGACACCTCCCCGAGGCGTCCATTGCTGCGGGCATGCAGCGTTTGCGCGCGGCCCATGCCGAGGCGATGTCGTGAGCTGGATGCTGCACCTGCTAGGCGTTGGCAATGCCTTCTCGGCGCCGATGCTTGGCGCGGCATCCGGCGTCATTGAGCGCGACGGCGAGCCGCTGTTGATGATCGACTGCGGGCAGGAGGCGCTCTCCGCCTTCGTCGCAGCCTATGCGCGTCTGCCCGAAGCGCTGTTCGTCACCCACGTGCATTTGGACCATGTCGCGGGGCTGGAGCGCCTGTTCTACGCCGCCTATTTCGACCCGAACTTGTGTGGCCGCGTGCGGCTGTACGTACCGGCGCCCGTGGTGCCCCACCTGCAGAAGCGCTTGGCCGACTACCCGGGCGTTCTCGCCGAAGGCGGTGCGAATTTCTGGGATGCTTTTCAGTTGGTGCCGGTGAGCGATTCGTTCTGGCACGCCGGTTGGCGATTCGAGGTGTTCGCCGTGCGTCACCATCGCCCGGACACCGCCTTCGGCCTGCGCTTGCGCGGCAGCATGCTGTGGACCGGCGACACTCGGCCGATCCCGGAAGTTTTGGCGGTGATGGCGGCCGAGCGCGAGCTGGTGGCACACGACTGCGGTTTGCACGGCAATCCATCGCACGCCGGTATTGATGAGCTAGAGCGCGAATACTCGCCCGAGCTTTTGGAGCGCTGCCTGCTCTACCACTACGCCAGTGAGGCTGACGGCGATGCGATGCGCGCGCGCGGGCATCGCGTGGCAAGGGCGGGAGAGCGGGTGGCGTTGAACCCACCCGCGGAAGATCGCGTCGCCGGCGCCTGACGGCCGCGGCGAAACGCGAGCGATGCGGCGGGCTGGAGGGTGACGGCCCCGCCAGCGTGACTCCGGCGCCCGAATCAGCCGATACCGTTGCTCCCTTCCGGGCCTGGCGGGGTTTTCGGCCTATCGTCGCGGAGGCGCCAACGGGGCCGCCATAGAGGGTTCCGCTTACAGCATTCGAAGTGGCGGACAGGGCGGGATTCGAACCCGCGAAGCGGGGTTTAGCCGCTTACACACTTTCCAGGCGTGCTCCTTCAACCGCTCGGACACCTGTCCACACGCGTGCTGCTTCCCCGTGTGGCGGCATCCTGCCGGCCCCGAGGAACCGCAAATCATACCGGCTGGCCTTCACCTGCACAAATCGCCATCCGCTCGCGTGGCGCGACGGCGGTTCGATTGGCACAATGCGAGTTGGTTTCCGGGGCGCGCCATGGCCTATCTTGTTCTTGCACGAAAATGGCGTCCGAAGCGCTTCGCCGAGTTGGTCGGACAGGAGCACGTCGTGCGCGCGCTCAGCAATGCGCTCGAAACCGGCCGCGTCCACCATGCCTTTCTGTTCACCGGCACCCGCGGCGTCGGCAAGACCACCATCTCGCGCATCTTCGCCAAATCGCTGAACTGCGAACGCGGCAGCGGCGCTGACCCCTGCGGTGTCTGCCCGGTGTGCCTCGACGTCGATGCCGGGCTTTTCGTCGACTTGATCGAGATCGACGCCGCCAGCAACAACGGCATCGACGAGGTTCGCGACCTGATCGACAACGCCCAGTACCTGCCGTCACGCGGCCGGGTGAAGGTGTACCTGATCGACGAAGTGCACATGCTGTCGAAGTCCGCCTTCAACGCGCTGTTGAAGACGCTGGAAGAACCGCCGGAACACGTCAAATTTCTACTGGCCACCACCGATCCGCAGAAGCTGCCGGTGACGGTGCTCAGCCGCTGCTTGCAGTTCAACCTGCGTCGGCTCGAACAGGAGCAAATCCACGCGCAGATGCGCCGCATCGTCGATGCCGAAGGCATCCCTGCCGATGACGGTGCACTGACCCTGCTTGCCCGTGATGCCGACGGCTCGCTGCGCGATGGACTCTCGCTGCTGGATCAAGCCATTGCCTACAGCGCTGGGCACCTGACGGCAGAAGCCGTACACGCGATGCTTGGCACGCTCGATCATCAAGCCATCGCGGGCTTATTGGCGGCATTGGCATCCTCGGATGGTCCGAGGCTGCTGGCACAGGTCGAGGTGGTTGCCGCTTTCTCGCCCGACTATGCACAAGTTCTTGATGATCTTGCCGCCGCGCTGCACGCCGTGCAGGTGCGGCAACTGGTGCCCGAGGCTGCGCGCGCGCTGGATGGCATCGACACCGCAGCGCTGGCGACGCAAGTGACCGCCGAGCTCGTGCAGCTCTGGTACCAAATGGCGGTGAACGGCTCGCGTGACCTCGCGCTCGCGCCAACGCCGCGCACCGGTTTCGAGATGACCCTGCTGCGCATGTTGGCCTTTCAGCCGATGGCGACGAGCAACGTACCGACACTTGCACCGCGCGGTGGCGAGCGCGGCCCCGAGCCGACGCGAAAAATCGATTCGCGCAGCGTGGCCGTGCCGGTGGTCGATGCCTTGCAGCGGAAACCGATTTCGCCAGCCCAGCCGATCACCTCGATCGAGGCTTGGCTGGGCGTTTTGCAGCAGCAGACGATCGGTGGCCCGGAAGGGCAACTGGCGGCGCATGCCCATTTCGTCGCTGGCGATGCCGAAGGACTTACGCTGGCGCTCGATGCCACGGATGATGCGATGAAGACCGAAAGGAGCGTGCGTCGGCTTGCCGAGGCGCTGGCACCGATCTACGGACGAACGCCCTTGCTTCGTTTCATCAGCGCGCCACGCAGCGGATCCGATGATGCCAAGGCCGACACCTTGTTCACCCGTCAGCAGCGCGAGAACGGCGAACGCCAGAGCCAGGCCGAAGCGCGTTTCCGTTCCGACTCCGTGGTCCAGCAATGGGTCGCGCAGGGTGCCCAGATAGTGGACGGCAGTATCCGACCAATCGAGGAGTAAACCATGTTCAAGAGCAATATCGCGCAGGCCATGCAGATGGCGCAGCGCATGCAAGACAACATGAAGAAGGCACAGGACGAACTGGCCACGCTGGAAGTCACTGGCAGTGCCGGTGGTGGCTTGGTCAGCATCACGCTCTCCGGCAAATTCGACGCCCGCAAGGTGCGTATCGACCCGCAGGCGCTCGGCGATGCCGAGATGCTCGAAGACCTGCTGCTCGTCGCGATCAATGACGCGGTGGCGAAGGTCAACGACGAATCCTCGAAGCGCGTGTCAGCGGCGACCGCCGGCATGCCCATTCCGCCTGGCCTGAAGGGCATGTTCTGAGCGCCAGTTTGCTGGAGCAATTGATCGAAGGGCTGCGCGTGTTGCCGGGCGTGGGCGCGAAAACCGCGCAGCGCATGGCCTATCACCTGCTGGAGCGCGACCGCGAGGGCGCGGCGCGGCTGGCGGAACGTCTGCACGCGGCGGTCGAGCGCATCCGCCATTGCGCGCAATGCCGCGATTTCAGCGAAGCGGAAGTCTGCGCCATCTGCGCCAACCCGGCGCGGGATCGCAGCGTGCTGTGCATCGTCGAAACACCCGCCGACCGCCTCGCCATCGAGCAGGCCACCGGCTATCGCGGGCTGTACTTCGTGCTACAGGGCCGGCTCTCGCCGCTCGATGGCATCGGCCCGCGCCAGCTCGGTCTGGACTTGCTCGGCACGCGGCTCGCAGCCGGCGAAGTGCGTGAAATGATCATCGCCACCAATCCGACCAGCGAAGTCGAAGCGACGGCCTACTACCTTGCGCAAATGGCAAGGGCTGCCGGCGTCACGCCGAGCCGACTCGCGCAAGGCCTCCCGCTTGGCGGCGAGTTGGATTACGTCGACCGTGGCACGCTGGCGCACGCTTTTGGCCAACGCAGCGAGGCGGCAGGTTAATCACAGAAGGAGCTCGTCGTGCCCGAAACCATCTTCGACAAAATCATTCGCCGCGAGATCCCCGCCGACATCGTGTTCGAGGATGAGCACGTGCTGGGCTTCCGCGATATCGCGCCGAAGGCGCCGCTGCATGTTCTGTTTATCCCCAAAACGCCGATCGCCACGCTCAATGACGCGACCCCGGCGCAGGCCGAGTTGCTCGGACGGCTGATGCTCGCCGCTGCGGCCTGGGCCAAGACGCAGGGCGTGGCTGAGGACGGCTACCGCGTGGTGATGAACTGCAACGCCGATGGTGGGCAGACGGTGTTCCACATCCATCTGCATCTGCTGGCCGGTCGCGCGATGCAGTGGCCGCCCGGCTGAGTTGGGCCGAGCCGTCTAGCGGCGCTGAGGCCAGAGCACGACGGTCCGCGTCGCTAGGCTGGGCCATCTTGCGTGACCGTCTTCGCTTTCATAAAAACCTTCGATGCGGCCCGTAATCGTCACTTCGCGGTTCGCCGCGAAGCTGCGCGTCGGGTAGTGCTCGTCGGCGCAGGCGCGAAAGCGGCCTAGGCTCACATCGCTGCCGTCGGGTTGGCCGTTTGCGCCCAGCGGCTGCGCGATCAGGACGATGCAGTTGCGCTCGCCAAAGTTCTCGATGCCGACGATGCGTCCGCCCCAGCGGACCTCGACGTCGAGATGGCTCGCATTGGCGCTGTGCGGCGAAACAGAGGCAAACGAACCCTGCAAGGGTGCAGGAACGGCGACGCAGCCCGCCAAAAGGGCTGCGAGCGCGATGGATGCGACAGAATGCAGGCGGAAATACGGCGCACGGCGCAGATCGGGCTTGATTGGCGGCATTGGCTTCATGGTGGGCTCCGTGGACGGCAGGATCGACCTTAGGCGGCGAGGGATCAACGGTGCCTGAGCATCGGTGGGCGAAAGCGGCGCAGTCGCTCGGCCAAATCGCTGGCATCGCGCACATCGACCGCGGCATAACGCTGTTCGACGAACGCAGTAACGAGAGGAGCGGCATGCACCGCGGCCTCGGGTGAAGCGTCACCTAGCCGTCGCAGGAAGGCCGCGGCGGTTTCATTTGTGTGCTTGGCGAGGCCGCGCTGTGCCCAGCGCTTCAGAAACACCCGCCAAGCGCGAAGGAGTGGATCGCGTTCGCGCTGGCGAGTACGCAGCAGCAGGAGCAGGGTAAGGCCGAGCGCAAGAGCCGCCATCAGCACGAACATCTGACCAACCTGCGCGACACCCGCGCCGGTCCAGCCGAGATCCCGGAGCAACTGTGCTTGGCGCTTCGCATCGTAGGCGACGACGAAGTTGTTCCAGGCTTCGCGAAGGCTGTCACCGAAGTCGAACATCGGCCGCAGCGTGGCGTCGAAACCACCGCTACCGCCGAGTTGGTTCTCCAGCGTGTCGAAGATGCGTTCGGGTGCCACCGCCGCTGTTGGATCGACGCGCACCCAGCCCTCGTCGGCGAACCACACTTCCGCCCAAGCGTGCGCATCCATGTGCCGGACGACCCAGAAGTTGCCGATGCGGTTGTAGACACCGCCGGCGTAGCCGGTAACGACCCGCGAGGGAATACCTGCGGCGCGCATCAGCACCACAAAAGCCGACGCGAAGTGCTCGCAAAATCCTTCCTGCGTATCGAACAGGAACTCATCCACCGTATGCCGACCGAGAGGCGGTGCGCTGATGCTGTAGGCGTGCTCGGCCTTGAACCATCCAAGTACGCGCTGGACATAGGCGCGTTCGCTGACCGCCTCGGTCCGCCAGCGCTGGGCGAGGTCCAGGCTGCGCGGATTGAAACCTTCAGGCAGACCGAGCTGGGTGCGCCGCATGGCCTCGGATAGTGTCGGCTCGAAGGCTGTGATGGCTACGGCCTTCAAGGGGTACTGGGTGATCGCGCGCTGTGGCTCGCGGCTGCGCAGGCTCGCGTCAAAGCCGAGTGCAAGACCCTCCGGCCATCCTGCCGGCGACTCGAGCGCGAAGACGAAGTGTCGATCAGTGGGTTCGAGGGTCAATGTGTAGCGGGTCAGTACCGGGCCCTGCGGCAGCACGGGCGCGGGGAATCCGCTGAGCCATTGGTTGACCCGCCAAGTACGGCCGTCGAAGCTCGTCAGCACGGGGCCGCGCCAGTACAGCGCTTCCGAAGGCGGGCGTGGGCCCTCGAAGCGCACGCGGAAAGCGGGGCGGTCGTCGGCCAGCAGGTCGATCCAGTCTCCGGGCGACATCGACTCGCTGATGCCACTGCGCGCGACGGCGTTCTCGGGGAGGCCCCACAGTGGCGTCGGTAGCCGCGGAAACAGCCAAAAACCGACCAGCGCCAGTGGCAGCGCCAACAGCAACGAATGGCCGAGGTCTCGTAGCTCGACCGGCAGGCCCGGCGACGGCCGTGGCGCCCGTGCCAGTTGCGTCAGCGCCAGCAGCATGCCGATGGTTGCGACGAAGCCGAGCAGCAGCGTGATCGGGCCTTGATCCTGCAGAAAGGCAGCGAACGGAGCGAACAGGGTGTAGGCCACCAAGCGACGCGCATCGGCGATGTCACGCAGCTCAGAGAGCTTCAGCACCAGCATCGCCAGCAGCAGTGCGCTACCGGCATCACGGCCAGCACGGAAGCCGAAGCCCACCAGCACGGCACCGGATATTGCAACGACGAGCAGAACGCGCAGTGGGGTTGGGAGTGGTTGGCGCAGAGCACTCCATCCCGATACCAGACCGACAATGACAAGACCCGCAGCAACGCCGCTGGGCAAGTGCAGCAGCAAAGGTAGCGCAGCGGCGAGCACTGCGAAGACGACGAAGATGCGCAGCCTCGCCGTGAGCGGCACCGAGGCGATGGTGTTCACGACGTAACTCCGGGCAGCAGTGCCAGTGCGCGCAAGCACGCATGCCGATGCTCGGGTCCTCGCGCCGGTCCGAAGGCTTCAGTGGGCAGGATGAGACGGTAACGCCGACCCCCACGCTCGGCGTCCACCACCCAGCGTGCGAGGCGCGAAATGCGTTGTTCGTGCGGAAGATGCCGCAGCGCTTGCCACTCCAACTGCACGTCTGACGATGTGCTGGCCTCGTACTCGCGAACCAGCAGACGATCAACCCGCGCGCTAGCTTTCCAAGCGACCTGCCGGGGCGCATCGCCACTGCGGTAGTCGCGCAGATGGTGGGTGTCGGTACCGCTGCGCTGCGCTTGTGGACGCCGCGTTCCGTCCGTCGCCGCGCCGGGAAGCGGCGGCGTGCCGGCTTCGAGCATCGGATAGACGAGCAGCCGCTGTTGCGGCCGCCACCAACTCCACGCTCTCGCCAAGCCGAGTGGCCGCGTCGTCGCGATGCGTAGACGCCCGATTTCGATCAATCCACGCTGCGTTGTGGGAAGCGCGATCTCCACCTCGCCATCGCCCCCCGCTGGTTCGGCTGCTGCCGGGAGGTCGACATCCGGCATCGTGTCGGAACCGAGTGCAACACCCTCGCGCGAGCGTCGTCCGGCCACCACGCGCAGGCGCAGGCGCAGGGTTTCCCCGGCATGGACAGGCGCAGCATGCAGGCTGGAAATGCTTAGGCCGGAGAGCCGGAGGTGAGCCATCACCACGCTGTTGAGCATCACGGTGGCCAGCAAAAAGGCCAGCATCAAACCGGGATTGTTGTTGTAGTTCAGCGCACCCAGCAACATCGCGAACACGAGCACGCCGACGAGGATGCCTTGGCGAGTGGGCAGCACGTAGATGCGTCGGCGATCGAGAGTGATCGGTAGCGCCTCGGGCGTGCGCCCGCGGACGAAGGGCAGGCGCGCGAGCAGCGTGTCGAGGCGCGCGTTTAGATTGCTGCGCGGCGGCATCGTCAGTCGACCGCCACCGCTCCCAGGATCGCGGCGGCAAGCGCGTCGCGATGGTCGCCATCGAGGTCCGACACGAGGCGGTGCGCGGCCACGGCTACGAACAGCGCCTGCACATCATCCGGCAGCGCATGGGCGCGGCCCAGCAACAGAGCGTGTGCGCGGGCACCGCGCAAAAGGGCCATTCCGGCCCGAGGCGACAAGCCCACTCGTACACCAGCGTGGCGGCGGCTCTCGGCAAGCAGTCGTTGCACGTAGTCGAGCAGCGCTTCGCTGACGTGGATGCCGTCCACGGCTTTTTGCAGTGCCAGCACGTCGTCGGCACCGAGGCGCGGCAGCGTCTCGTCGATCATCAAGCGACGGTCGCGGCCGGACAGCATCGCACGTTCGGCGTCGGCATCCGGGTAGCCCAGCGTTAGGCGCAGCAGGAAGCGATCGAGCTGCGAATCGGGCAGCGGGAAGGTGCCGGAGAGGTCGACGGGATTCTGGGTGGCGATAACGAAGAAAGGTGCGGGCAGCCGATGCGAGACACCGTCCACGCTGACTTGATGTTCGGCCATCGCTTCCAGCAGGGCGCTTTGTGTGCGCGGCGGTGCGCGGTTGATCTCGTCGGCCAGCAGAAGTTGGGTGAATACCGGGCCGGGATGGAAGCGGAAACCGCGATCCACTTGGTCGTAGATCGCTACGCCGAGGATGTCGGAAGGCAGTAGATCGGCGGTGAACTGCATACGCTGAAACGCGAGGCCGAGGGTTGCCGCCAGTGCCCGCGCCAAGGTGGTTTTGCCGAGGCCGGGTCGATCCTCGACGAGCAAGTGGCCGCCAGCCAGCAAGGCGGTGAAGGCCAGTTGGACTTCGCGCGGTTTGCCGAGCACCAAGGCATTAACCTGCTCAATCGCGGCATCAAGCGATGCGCGGGTGCCGGAAGGTAGGATGGCGGCTGATTTCAAGTGGGCGTGCATGGTGATCGCGATGACGGACGATGAGCGGCAGTCTGGCACGGAGTCTTCAACGCTACGCGTGAAGTTTTTCCTCGTCTGGGGCGCGTTACTGGCCGTCAAACTGCTGATCGCGGCCACCATGCCCCTGTTTGGCGACGAGGCTTTCTACGCGTGGGCAAGCCTGCATCCGGCCTGGGCCTATTCCGATCTGCCCGGCGGCAGCGCCGCGCTGATTGCGCTGGGGACCGCGCTCGCGGGAGACACTTCATTCGGCGTCCGCTTGGCCTCCGTCGCACTGGGTGCCTTGATTCCGCTGCTGGTGATCCGCCTTGCCAAGCGGGTGGGCGGTAGCGCGGACGCTTGGCGCGCCGGCTTGTGGAGCCTGCCGCTGCCCTTGTTGCTGCCATTGGGCGTGATGGCGCTTCCAGACGCCTTATTGACGGTCGCTGCACTGGCGGCGCTGGACGCCTGTGCGGGGCTGCTCGGGCGCGAGGGTGGCGCGCGCGCCATGGTTCCGAGCGAAGGGATGCTGGCCGCGCAGCTCGCGCTGGCACTGGCCGCCGGGGCATTCGCGCATTACCGCTTCGTCCCGCTGTTGCTGATCGGGGCGCTGGCTTTTTTTGCCTGCGGTGGACTGCGACGATGGCGTTCACCGGCGCTCTGGGCTGCGCTTGCGGTCGGCGCGCTCGCGTGGGTTCCGGTGCTGCATTTCAATCTCGTCACTGATGCTGCGGGGTTGCGCTTTCAGTTCGTGGATCGGCACCCTTGGGCCTTCCACGCCGAAGGCCTCGCGCAGCCCTTGCTACAGGCCATCATCACCACGCCCTTGCTCTACGCGCTGTTCGCCTGGGCCTTGCTGCGCGCGTGGCGGATCGGATCGTCGCCGCAACTGCGTTTCCTAGTCATTGCTGGCGCTGGCCTGTGGTTGTTCTACGCCTTGCTCGCGCCGTTTGTGGATCGCGCGCGTTTTTCCCTGCACTGGCCCATTCCGGCCTATCTCGTCGCGGCGGCTTTGCTGCCACTTGCACTGCGGGCGAGCGCGCCGCAGGCGCTGGCGCGGCGTCTCGTGCCATGGACGGCCGGTATGGCGGTGGTCGGAACATTGGCCATGCTGGCCGCGTTCGCGCTGCCGTCTTGGCCGGCTTTGACAGCACGTACCGCCGGTACGGCTCTGTACCCGGACAACTTCGTCGGCTGGCGCGAAGTGGGTGACGCACTGCGCCCGCGATTGCGCGCGGGCGACGTGCTGGTGGCTGATCACTTCATGCTCGCGGCCCAGCTTTCGTTCGAGTTGGATCGACGCCCCCAAGTATTCGTGCTCGACCACTGGAACAACCACAAGCACGGACGTGCTGCACAAATTGCTGCGTGGGGCTACGACGAGGCGGGCATCGCCCGGCTTGGGGCCGGCGTCCGGGCGTGGATGGCCTTCGAAGTCGAGGAAACCTCCGAAACCGAACGCGCAGCCTGGGTGCAGCGGCTGTGTCGCTGGTTTGACGACGTCGAGCCGGTCGCGGTCGTGGATGGACCGGGCGGAGGTAAGCGTTTCTGGCTTTACGTGGGCACTAGGCGCGCTGAATCCACGGCAGACGAGAACTGCCGGGTGGCTCTGCCTCAGGGCTGACCGCTATCGCCGTCGGCTGAGCGGCGCAGCGCGGACGGCTCGCGCCGCGCTGCTTCGATGGCAGCATCGGTCGCTTGGGTCAGGGCATCGCCGGCAGATTCGAGGGCGGCGAGTTGTCGGGTGAGGCGAACGTGGACGCGTTCGAGTGCAGCATGGGCATCGGTCAATTCGCTGGCGCTGGCGGTGTGGCCATGCCCCTGAATCCACAGCCGATGTTGGAGCAGGTCGCGTTTGGCGTCCTTCACCAAGGATTCGCCGTCGAGGGCGCGTTGCGCCCCATGGCCAAGATCACCGGCCAAGCGCCCCACCGTGCCTCGCCACGCGACCATCCGCTCGCCAGTCTGCACGAGCAAGGCTTGCACCGAATCGGCGAGGTCCAGTAACACGCGCAGCCGGCGCTCCCGCCGCCAGCGCTGGATGATGACGAAGGTGAGGCCCGCGGCGACGGCCACCAAAGCGGCAAGGGCAAGAAAAAAAATGCTGCGGGAGTCCATGCGCGGCTCGATGGCGACGGGGCCGTCAGTGTGCCCGTCGGCCTTTCCAGACGGCAAACCTTCAATGCTGGCGTTCGCGGTTCGGCCCGCTCGCCCGGCTGTCGATTTGACAAGCGCCTGCTCCCGAACTAATCTTGCGCGCTTATGTCCGTGACCTCGCTTTCCGTGGTGGACGCTTGGCGGATGGTTTCCGCTAGGCGGGTTTTCACAGGCCGCGTCCCGCTGTCCTCTTTCACCCGGCTTGCCGGACTGCTGGCGGATACCGAGGGCGATTGCCGCTACGAAATCGAGTTCGGTCGTGATCGTTCCGGCTTGGCGACGATGGATATCGTGGTCGAGGCCGAGTTGCCGATGGTGTGCCAGCGGTCGCTCGTGCGCTTTTTGTATCCGGTGTCGGTGCGTCAGCAGATCGGTCTGCTCGCCGACGAATCGGAAGAATCGGCGCTACCGGAAGCGGTCGAACCCGCCTTGGTGGGCCCGGACGGCGCGTTGCACCCGCTGGAACTCGTCGAGGATGAATTGATCCTTGGCGTGCCGGCTTTTCCGGTTCGTCCGGGAAGCGCGGAAGTGGAGGCGGTCTGGAGCGACGCCGACGCCGAATGTGAGCAAGAACAACCCAGAATCAACCCTTTCGCCGTGCTCAGCGCGTTGAAAGATCGCAAGACCCTCGGAGATTGACCCATGGCTGTCCAGAAATCCCGCGTCACCCCGTCCCGTCGTGGCCAGCGTCGCTCGCACGATGCGCTTACCGCGAAGCAGATCGCTACCGATCCGACGAGCGGCGAGATGCACATCCGCCACCACGTCACCGCCGACGGCTTCTATCGTGGCAAGAAGGTGATCGACACCAAGCGGAAGGTTGCCGACGCCGAGTAATCGGTTCGGCTTGGCGCCTCGCGCCAGCCTCTGATCGTCCCCGTGGGGCTTGCCAAGCTCTGGCCCGCGGGTGACCCTACGATGACGCGGCGGTGACAACCGTCGCGTTTTGTTTTTTGGAGCCATCGAGAATGACCATCTACGCGCGCATCGCTGGCACCGGCAGTTACTTGCCAGACAAAATCCTCACCAATGCCGACATCGAGAAGCTCGTCGAGACATCGGATCAGTGGATTCGCGAGCGCACCGGCATCCAGCAGCGCCATATCGCCGCCGAGGGCCAGACCACGGTCGACCTCGCCGAGCAGGCCGCGTTGCGGGCGATGGAGGCCGCGGGCGTCAGCGCCGCCGAGCTCGACCTGATCGTCATGGGCACCACCACGCCCGACATCATCTTCCCCAGCTCGGCCTGCCTGCTGCAGGCGCGCCTCGGTGCCAACGGCTGCGCGGCTTTCGATGTCAATGCGGCTTGCTCGGGCTTCATCTTCGCGCTGACCACGGCCGACAAGTTCATCCGCTCCGGTGCCGCCAAGACGGTGCTCGTCGTCGGTGCCGAGACGCTGACACGCATTCTCGACTGGTCGGACCGCAATACCTGTGTGCTGTTCGGCGACGGTGCCGGCGCGGTGGTGCTGAAGGCCGATGCCGAGACCGGCATCCTCAGCACCCACCTGCATTCCGATGGTGGCAAAAAAGAGCTGCTGTACACCCCGGTCGGTGTGTCGGCGGGCTTTCAGTTCGACGAGAAAAACGCTGGCATGCGCGTGTTGATGGCGGGCAGCGAGGTCTTCAAGTACGCCGTCAAGGCGCTCGATAGCGTCGTCGATGAAGCACTCGTCGCCAATGGCATCGACAAATCCCAGCTCGACTGGCTGATCCCGCACCAAGCCAACCTGCGCATCATCGAGGCCACCGCCAAGCGCCTCGCCATGCCGATGGACCGCGTGATCATCACCGTACACAAGCATGGCAATACCTCGGCGGCGTCGGTGCCACTGGCGCTGGACGAAGCCGTGCGCTCGGGCCGGGTGCAGCGCGGCCAGTTGGTATTGATGGAGGCCTTCGGCGGCGGCTTTACCTGGGGCTCGGCGCTGATGCGCTACTGAGCCTGCAAGCGACGTGCAGGGCACGCCATACGGTCTCGTACAGACGAATTCGCGTGGGCGGCCCTATCATGAGCACTCATGGGTTTTGGGCTTTCCGGATGACTGCTGCGTTCGCGTTTGTGTTCCCCGGCCAAGGCTCGCAGAGTGTCGGTATGCTCGCCGAATTAGCCGCTATCGCCCCTTTGGTGCGCGCGACATTTGATGAGGCCAGCGAGGGTGCGGATGTCGATCTCTGGGCCTTGAGCCAAGCCGGCCCGGACGAGCAGCTCAACCAGACCGAGTTCACCCAGCCCGCCTTGCTCGCTGCGAGTATCGCCGTGTGGCGGCTTTGGCAGGCACGCGGTGGCGCGATGCCGGTGGCGCTGGCCGGACACAGCCTTGGTGAATACAGTGCGCTCGTGGCCGCGGGTGCCATCGGCCTCCGTGATGCCGCGAAACTTGTGCGCCGACGCGGCCAGTTGATGCAGGCGGCGGTACCAGCGGGCACTGGCGCGATGGTCGCGGTGCTCGGTGCCGAAGACGCGCTGATCGAAACCGCTTGCGCCGATGCTGCGCAGGGCGAAGTCGTCGTGCCCGCCAACTACAACACGCCGGGGCAAGTCGTTATCGGCGGCCAAGCCGGTGCCGTCGAGCGCAGCGTGGCCCTGCTCGCCGAACGCGGCGTGCGCAAGGTGGTGAAGCTGGCCATTTCGGTGCCTTCGCACACGCCCTTGATGCGCGAGGCTGCCGGCGCACTGGCCGAGGCGATGCAAGGGGTTGCGTGGCGCTTGCCGTCAATGCCCGTGGTGCAGAACGTCGATGCGACCGTGCATGCCGATGTCGATGGGGTGGTCGATGCACTGGTGCGCCAACTGCACCAGCCGGTGCAGTGGACGCGCTGCGTGCAGGCCCTTGCCGCCCGCGGTGTCGGCCGATTCGCCGAATGCGGCCCCGGTAAAGCACTCACCGGCATGGCCAAGCGCATCGACAAAAGCATCGAGGCCAGAGCCCTCGGTACGCCAGTCGAATTCGACGCGGCCCTCGCCGAGTGGTCGACCTGATCGGCTGCTGGACTTCACCACGTTGCGCTTCCACTCTTTCCTCTCTCCACTCCACACTGTCCTCGTCTCATGCCCAACGAACTGCAAGCTGAAATCGCCCTCGTCACCGGTGCCAGTCGCGGCATCGGTGCCGCGATTGCCGACCTGCTCGCTGCACGCGGCGCAACGGTGATCGGCACGGCCACCACCGAGGGCGGTGCTTCCGCCATTGACGAACGCTTAAAGCCCTTGGGTGGCCACGGCCGTGCGCTGGATGTCACCGATGGCGCGGCGGTCGAAGCGCTCATCGAGGCCATCGCGAAGGAGTTCGGCGCGGTGAGCATCTTGGTGAATAACGCCGGCATCACCCGCGACAACCTGCTGCTGCGCATGAAGGACGAGGACTGGAACGTCATCCTCGATACCAACCTCAGCTCGATCTTCCGCACCAGCAAGGCGGTGATGCGCGGCATGATGAAGGCACGCAAGGGCCGCATCATCAACATCGCCTCGGTAGTCGGTGTAACCGGTAATGCGGGTCAGGCCAATTACGCAGCCGCCAAGGCCGGCATCATCGGCTTCTCGAAGTCGATGGCCCGCGAGATCGGCTCGCGCAACATCACCGTGAATGTGGTCGCGCCCGGCTTTATTGAAACCGACATGACCCGCGCCCTGCCCGAAGAGGTCAAGGCCAAGATGCTGACCGACATCGCCTTGGGCCGTCTTGGCAGTCCGCAGGACATCGCCGAGGCGGTGGCTTTTCTGGCCAGCCCGGCAGCGGCTTACATCACTGGTGAGACCCTGCACATCAACGGTGGCATGCACATGTCTTGAGTCAATGCTCTAGAATCGGCTTCGTCTTGTTCCGGCGCGGCCGGTACGAACGGATCCACCGACCCGCTGCCCGGACGCGCGTGGGGCGGCCTGAAACGAAGCGTCTTCCATTCGCGAAACCCCGGGAGGGATCAGAAACCCATGAGCACCATCGAAGATCGTGTAAAAAAAATCGTCATCGAACAGTTGGGCGTGAAGGAAGAGGACGTGACCCACGCGGCGTCGTTTGTCGACGACCTTGGCGCTGACTCACTCGACACCGTCGAGTTGGTGATGGCCCTCGAGGAAGAGTTCGAGTGCGAGATTCCCGACGAAGAGGCCGAGAAGATCACCTCGGTGCAACAGGCAATCGACTACATCAAGGCACACGTCAAGGCTTAAGCCTTCATGTGCCTCACGCCGCGCCCCGCAAAGGGCGCGGCGTACGTTTATCGGAGGATCCGCAATGAGTCAGCGTCGCGTCGTCGTCACCGGAATGGGCATCGTCTCGCCGGTGGGCAACACTCTCGCCAGCGCTTGGGACGGCATCCGCAACGGCCGCTCCGGCATCGGGCGCATCACCCATTTCGATCCTTCCGCCTACGCGGCGCAGATCGCCGGTGAAGTTCGCGACTTCGACGTGAAGTCCATCATCCCGTCGAAGGATGCGAAGAAGATGGACACCTTCATTCACTTCGGGCTTGCGGCCTCGTTCCAGGCACTCGACGATTCCGGTCTGGAGATCACCGACGCCAATGCCGAGCGCATTGGGGCCTTGGTCGGCTCCGGCATCGGCGGCGTGCGCGGCATCGAAGAGACCGCCATCGACCTGCACACTGGTGGTCCGCGCAAGGTTTCGCCGTTCTACGTGCCCAGCACGATCATCAACATGCTCCCGGGCCAGCTTTCGCTGATCAAGGGACTGAAAGGCCCCAATTTCTCCGCCGTCTCGGCCTGTGCCACAGCCAATCACAGTATCGGCATGGCGATGCGCATGATCCAGCACGGCGACGCCGACGTGATGGTGGCCGGTGGTGCCGAGCACGGCTGTACGCCGACCTCGGTCGGCGGCTTCTGCTCGATGCGCGCGTTGTCGACCCGCAACGACGACCCGACCCGCGCCTCGCGGCCCTGGGACAAGGACCGCGACGGCTTTGTGCTCGGCGACGGTGCTGGCATCCTCGTGCTCGAGGAGTACGAACATGCCAAGGCCCGCGGTGCGCGCATCTACTGCGAGGTCGTCGGCTTCGGCGCGAGTTCCGACGCCTTCCACATGACCGCGCCCAGCGAGGGCGGGGAAGGCCCGGCGCGTTGCATGGCGGCCGCGCTGAAAGACGCCCGTGCGAACACCACCGACGTGCAGTACCTCAACGCGCATGGCACTTCCACGCCCTTGGGTGATCTGGCCGAAACCTTGGCGATAAAGCGCGCCTTCGGCGACCACGCCTACCGGATGATGGTCAGCTCGACCAAGTCGATGACCGGCCACCTGCTCGGTGCCGCTGGTGGTGTCGAGGCCATCTTCTCGATCATGGCGCTGGTGGATGGCGTGGTGCCGCCGACCATCAACCTCGACAACCCCGGCGAAGGCTGTGACCTCGACTATGTGCCGAACGTGGCGCGTGACGCCCGGCTCGACCTCGTCGTCTCGAACGGCTTTGGTTTTGGTGGCACCAATTCCACGCTGGTATTCCGTCGCGTGTGAACCCATGAGCATGTTGGTCCGCGAGCTGCCCGCGGGCCTCGATCTGCTCGCGCTGAAGCAGCTCGCCCCTGCCGAATTTCCGCTGCTGCTCGAGTCTGCTGCACAGGGTGGCAAGGCGCGCTGGGATCTACTGCTGGCGGGCGGTGAAACGGGTCTGTACCTCGGCGTCGATGGCGTGACTCGGTGCGAAAACGGGCACGCGATGGCAGGGCGATTCCTCGATGTACTCGACCGGGCGCAGGCCGGGTTGCCCGTTCAAGGAAGGCAGAGCAAGGGCGCGCTGCCCTTCCATGGCGGCTGGGCGCTGTACCTCGGCTATGAGCTTGCGGCGCAGGTCGAACCGACTTTGCGGCTGCCGGCTTTTCGCGGTGAACTGCCGGTGGCTGCGGCGTTGTTCTGCCCGGCAGTGGTGCTGCGTGATCGCGAAACCGGACGCTGCATCGCGACGGCGCTGCCCGGCCACGAGGCTTGGCTGTCGCGCATCGCGATGCTCGCCGAGCAAGCGAAGCGGGTGATGATCGGGCAAGACCAGGGTATCGACGCGTCGGGCTGGGCGTTCGATGCTTTCCCGCCGCCGCACACGCTCACCGAAGATCCCGATGCGCGTTTCCTCGATGGCGTGGCGCGCATCCACGAGTATCTGATGGCGGGCGACGTGTTCCAAGTGAACCTGTCGCGCGGCTGGCGTGCGAGCTTTCATGCGCCGCCCGATCCGATCGCGCTGTATGCCGCACTGCGCGCCGCAAACCCCGCGCCCTTCGCTGGTTTGTTCACGCTGCCAAGCGGCAGCGTGGCGAGTTCCTCGCCGGAGCGCTTGGTATCGGTTCGTGGCCGACGTATCGAGACGCGCCCGATTGCCGGCACTCGGCCACGCTTCGACGACGACGACGAGGCCGCGCGGATTGCCGAATTGGTCGGGCATCCGAAGGAGCGCGCCGAGCATGTGATGCTGATCGACCTCGAGCGCAACGACCTCGGCCGTGTGTGTGTGGCGGGTTCGGTCACGGTGGATGAGCTGATGACGGTGGAAAGTTACACCCACGTCCACCACATCGTCAGCAACGTCTCCGGCACGCTGCGCGCGGGTGTCACGGCGGGACAAGTGATCGCGGCGGTGTTTCCGGGCGGCACGATCACGGGCTGCCCGAAAGTGCGCTGCATGCAGATCATCGCCGAGCTGGAAGGCGAAGGCCGAGGGCCCTACACCGGTGCCATGGGCTACCTCGATGCCGGTGGCGACCTCGATCTCAACATCTTGATCCGCAGCTTGTGGACGGAGAGCGCCGACGTGGCCTTCCGCGCCGGTGCCGGCATCGTCGTCGACTCGCGTGCCGACAAAGAGCTGATGGAAACGCGCGCCAAGGCCCGCGGATTGCTGCGTGCGCTGGCATGAACACCGGCACGCTCATCGGCGTCTGGCGCGGCGCGCAGCGTGTCGACGTACTCGACGCGGCCGATCGCGGCTTGGCCTACGGTGATGGTCTGTTTGAAACCATGCTCGCGCATGGCGGCAGGCTGCCGTGGTGGTCACAGCATCGTGCGCGCCTGCGGGCGGGTGCGCGGCGCTTGGATCTACCGTTTCCCGAGGACGCATTGTTGGATGCGGTGCTGTCCGAGGCGTTGGCCAAAGCGCCCAACGGTGTCATCAAGTTGCTGCTGACACGCGGTGCTGGCGGGCATGGTTACGCGCCGTGCGCCGGCACGGGCAACGAAGCTGTTGCCGAACCGACGCTGCTCTGCCGCGTGGGCCCGCGGCCCACGCCAACGACTCATCCGGTATACGTCGACTTGCTGGCGCTGCGCCTCGCGGTCCAACCAGCACTGGCGGGGATGAAGCACCTGAATCGTCTCGAACAGGTGCTCGGTGCCCGCGAAGCAGCCGAGCGCGGGCTCGACGACGGCTTGATGGCGGACGTTGAAGGCGGGCTGACCTGTAGCACTCGCGCCAATTTATTCGTTTGCTTGGATGGTCGCTGGCTGACGCCGCCGGTTGATCGCGCGGGGGTGGCCGGTGTTGCTCGTGCCATCCTGCTCGACACTTGGCCCGGCTTATCGGTGGAGCGTATGGCGCTCGATGCACTGGGGCGTGTCGATGCGCTTTTCCTCGCCAATGCGCTGCGCGGTATCCTGCCGGTCGGCCGCTGTGGCGCTCGTCAGCTCGATGTCGAACAAGACGGCATCAGGGCGGCGCGCGCCGCGTTGGCGGCCTCCCATCCCGGCTTTTAGCGAGTTCTGATGCGTTCCTTGCTGCGCAAGATCGTCCGTTCCCTTCTCATGATCGGGTTGCTGCTCGCCCTCGTGCTGGCGGTTGCTGGGTATTTCGCCTGGCGTCACTTTGAAGCCTTCGCCCATGCACCGACGATGGCACCAGAGGGTGCAACCTTGCTCGTCGAGCGCGGGGATTCTTTCGTGCAGGTGCTGGACAAGCTGCGTGCTGAGGGCGTAACCGTCGGTAGCGATCTGGAATGGAAGCTCCTCGCCATGCGCATGCAGGCCTTGCCACGCATTCGCGTCGGCGAGTACGCGCTGGAGCCAGATCTCACCCCGCGCGCACTGATCGAAAAGCTGCTGCGTGGCGACGTCATCCGCCATCGTTTCACCATCGTCGAAGGCTGGTCGATGCGCGACTTGCGTGCCGCACTCGGCCGCGATGCCGTGCTGAAAGACGACATTGCAGCGCTCGACGATGGCGCGCTGATGGCTGAACTCGGCCGCGAGGGCGTGCCGGCCGAAGGCCGTTTCCTGCCCGAAACCTACCTGTTCACCCGTGGCGAGGCAGCGACCGAATTACTCGACCGCGCCGCTGATGCGATGGACACGGCATTGGCCGAGGCCTGGGCCGCGCGGCAGCCTGATCTGCCGCTCGAATCACCGGAGCAGTTGCTCACCTTGGCCTCGATCATCGAGAAGGAAACCGGCAAGGCCAGCGAGCGCGCGGAGATCGCCGGTGTGTTCGTGCGTCGTCTGCGTCTCGGCATGCGTCTACAGACCGACCCGACGGTGATTTACGGGCTGGGCGCGGCCTTCGACGGCAACCTGCGCCGCCGTGATCTGGTCACCGATACGCCCTTCAACACCTACACCCGTTTTGGCCTGCCACCACATGCCATCGCCATGCCGGGACGTGCCGCGCTGATGGCCGCCGCTCATCCGCTCGATGGCGATACGCTGTTCTTCGTCGCTCGCGGTGATGGTAGCCACCACTTCTCGCAGACCTACGCCGAACACCGGCGAGCGGTGCGCCGTTATCAGTTGGGAGGGCGCTAAACGATGTCGATGCCATCGAATCGCGCGTCGCGCCTTGGCGCACTGATCAGTCTCGAAGGCGGTGAGGGGGTAGGCAAGACCACCGTGCTCGGCTCTCTGCGGGCGCGGCTTCAGGCACGCGGCTACGCGGTGGTCGATACCCGCGAGCCCGGCGGCACACCGGCCGGCGAAGCCATCCGCGCCCTGCTGCTCGACCCCGCGCAGGCACTGGTGCCGAGCGCCGAGCTATTGCTGATGTTTGCCTCGCGAGCGCAGTTGGTCGAAGCCCTCGTCGAACCCGCGCTGGCCCGCGGCGATATGGTGCTGGCCGATCGTTTCACCGATGCCAGTTTCGCCTACCAGGGCGGCGGGCGCGGATTGGCAATGGGCCTGATTGCGGAACTCGAGCGCGTGTTCGTGCGACGCGTACCCGACTTCACCCTACTGCTCGATCTCGATGTGCAGACCGGCCTTGCTCGTGTCCGTTTACGCGGCGCACCAGCGGATCGGATCGAGCGCGAGCAGGACGATTTCTTCGAACGCGTGCGTTCGGTTTATCGCACTCGTGCTGCCGCGCAACCGGCGCGTATCGCCGTGATCGATGCCGCTCAGCCGGTCGAGGCCGTCGTAGCTGCGGCGTGCATCGCGCTGGATGCTTTTCTTGATCGCTGGCAGGCCCGGGCATGATCCTTGCGCCTTGGCAGCAACGACGCCTCGACCTCGCACTCGCTGCCTGGCGGGCCGGACGCTTGGGTCATGCGCAGTTGCTCTGCGGGCCGGAGAGCCTCGGCAAGCGCGCCGTCGCCGATGCCCTCGCGGCGCGCTTGCTGTGCGAGACCGACACCACATCGCCGACCTGTGGTGAATGCCGCGGCTGCCGTCTGCGACTGGCCGGCACGCATCCCGACTTGCGCGTTCTCACGTTCGAAGTGAACGAGAACACCGAAAAGTTGCGCAAGGAACTGGTTGTCGATCAGGTGCGCAGTCTCGGCCAGTCAATGCAGTTGACCGCACAGCGCGGCGGCGCGCAGGTGGTGTTGATCGACCCCGCTGACGCGCTGAACACCGCCTCCGCCAACGCGCTGTTGAAGACGCTCGAAGAGCCGGCCAGTAATCGCTACCTGCTACTCATCAGTGCGCAGCCGCAACAGCTTGCGGCCACCATCCGCAGCCGCTGCCAGCGCATCGAGTTTGCCACGCCCGCGCGCGCCGAAGCACAGGCGTGGATGCTTGCGCAGGGACATCCATCGGATCGCATCGCGGAGGCGCTCGACGCAGCGCAAGGCCATCCGGGCTTGGCCGATGCCTGGCTTCGGGCCGGGTTGCTTAGCGTCCGCGCCACCACGCTAAAAGAATGGGCCGGGGTTGCTCGTGGTATCCAAGCACCGCTCGCTGTGGCCCAGCAGTGGCTGGCGGAATCCGAGTTGGCCGCCTTGAAGCTGCGCTTCGTCGCCGATGCGGCGCTGGCACTCGCGCGCGCTTCGGCCGGTGCCCCGGCCGTGGCTGGATTGACCCCGCCCGCCGATATCGACAAGCTGGCCGCGTGGTTTGAGCAACTCAATCGCCTACGCTTGCAACTGTCTGCACCGCTCAAGCATGAGCTCGCCTTGACCGGCCTGCTCGCCGAGTGGCGCGGCCTGATGAAAACAACGGAAATGAAACGATGATCGGAGCCGGCAGCGCCCGCCAGGGTATTCTCTCACTGGCCATCAAGGACAAAACCTCCTTGCACAGTGCCTACATGTCCTTTCTGCGTGGCGGCGGGCTGTTCGTTCCTAATTCCAAGCGCTATCAGATCGGCGACGAGATTTTTCTGCTGCTGACCCTGCTGGACGAAAAGGAGCGCCTCCCCGTGGCCGGCAAAGTGGTGTGGATCACGCCAGCGGGTGCTCAGGGTGGGCGTTCGGCGGGCATCGGGGTGCAGTTCTCCGAGACACCCGAAGCCGAAATAGTCAAGAACAAGATCGAAATGCATCTTGCCGGCATGATTGATTCCGACAGACCCACCGCCACGATGTGAGTCGCCGTGCGGCAAGTCGCTGCCCCGCAGTCAGGCGGGGAGCGAAGGGCCGAACAGCGTGAACGCTGCGAGTGACGCGACGATGAGCAGCAAAAGAATCGTGCGGATCCGCCGAATATCGAAGCCTTTCTTTTTCGGCGCGTTAAGCGCGAACTGTAACTCCTGCGGCAGGTAACTCTCACGCTGACTCTGCTCCATCAGGCCCGCTTCGCGCAGCAATCGACGCGCCTCCGGCAAGTCGCTGTTGTGGGTGACGAAGAGCACACTGGCGTTCGGCGAGTCCAGCGATTCGCGGTAGCTGAAGGTGCCGCGCCGCCCGCCACGATAGGAGCGGCCATTTTGCAGGCTGGTCTCAATACCGGCCTCGCCCAAAAGCTTGACTGCTCTCTCGGCTTGTTCTAATCGCAGTGTGCGGTACACCTCGCGCATCAGCGGCCTCCATCGACGACGCGGATCAGGCCTTCCTGCGCGGTCGATGCCACGAGCAGTCCGTCGCGGGTGTAGATGTTGCCGCGCGCCAAGCCGCGCGCGCCTTGCGCCGTGGGGCTATCCAGTGCGTACAGCAGCCAGTCGTCGGCGCGGAACGGCCGATGGAACCACATTGCGTGATCGATCGAGGCCATTTGCACATCCGGATCGTAATAGCTGACGCCGTGCGGCAGCGTGGCAGTGCCCAGCAGGTGGAAGTCCGAGGCGTAGGCAAGCAGTGCACGATGCAGCAGCGGGGTGTCCTCGACGCGGTCGTTCAATTTGAACCAGATCTGCTGAAGGGGCGGACGCTTGGATGGCTTTCGTTCGTCGCGCGGATACACCGGACGCACCTCAAACGGCACCTGCCGCGATAGCCAGCGCTGCATCATTGGCGGCAGCTTCTCCAGCACCTCCGGCGTCGGAATCGCCAGCGGCTCTTGATCCTCCGGGTGAGGCACCTCCGGCATGCTGATCTGGTGCTCAACGCCGCTCTCGTCGATATGGAATGAGCTGGCGAACACACAGATCGGCTGGCCGTGCTGGATGGCGGTGACGCGGCGGGTGCTGAAGGATCGACCATCGCGGGTGCGGTCGACCGAGTAAACGATCGGCGCTTCGATGTCGCCGGGGCGCAGGAAGTAGGCATGCAGCGAATGCACATGGCGGTCGGCTTCGACGGTGGCCTGCGCCGCGGCGAGGGCCTGGCCCATCACCTGTCCACCGAATACGAACTTGGTGCCGATGTCGCGGCTCTGGCCGCGGTAGAGGTTGTCCTCGATGCGCTCGAGCTGCAGCAGTTGGACGAGATCGGCGACGACGGGATGGGTCATACGGTTGAGAGCCAGGCAGGGCGCGGGCCGGGCCCACGCGCGAAGAACATCCGGCCGCGGAGTATAGCCAGCGGGTGATGATGGCTGGCTCGAGCGGAGGCTTCACCGTGAAGCGATGTTCAGGGTTTCAGGCGCTCCAGACCGCAGGCCGCCAGCACCCGCGCCCAGGGAAATCGCGGGCCCGGATCGCGCTTGCGCCACACCGTTTGCGTCGCGTCATCGCTGGCTTCGACACGCGCCGTGTCGAGGTCTTCATGGCCGGCGATCCATCGCAGCGCCGGAAAACGCTCGCGCAGATGGCCGAGCAAGGCGAGCAGGGTGTTGATCTGCGCTTCGGTATAGGGCTCATCCATCGCTTGATGGCGACTGTCGTACCAGTGCGGCCAGCGGCCGGTGTTGACGATTTCCACGCCGATCGAACGCGGGTTCCAGCCGCGCACATGGTTGGCGATGCGTTCCGGTTCGACGTAGGCGGTGAGCGCGCCATCGCGGTCGATGTAGTAGTGGCCGCAGGCACCGGTGCCGGTTTCGGCGTAAAGGATGCGCTCGCCGAAATCGCGGGCGCTGTCGAGGCTCGGTGTTTCGGTGCAGTGGATGACCACGAGGTCGATGCTGGCGGGATCGCGCCAAGGCAGTTTGGCGGCATAGGGCACCGGATCAAAGCGCGCGAAATCAGGGTCGGGCATGGCGCGGATGCTAGCATCGCCGCCCTTGACGCCCGCTCGCCGCGTCCTTACGAGTAAACCCGCATGGCCAAGGGCCACGTCATTTTGTCGCATGGCCTCGAAAGCGGGCCTGAGGCCACCAAGGTCTCGGCCCTGGCCGAGGTTGCCGAAACCCTCGGTTGGACCCATGAGCGACCCGATTACCGCGACCTCGACGCCCGTGGGCGCTTGGGCGATGTCGGCGCACGCATGGCTCGCCTGCGTGAACGCGCGCATCTTGCGCGTGGCCCATTGGTGCTGGCGGGTTCGAGCATGGGTGCTTTCATTTCGGGTGAAGTCGCCGCCGAACTTGCGGAGGATGCGATGGCGAATGCGCGTCTGCGTGGCTTGTTCCTGATGGCACCGCCGGTGGCTTTGCAGGTGTGGCCGAAGCCACTGCTGGCACCGCAGAACGTGCCCTTGATGGTGCTGCATGGCTGGAACGACGAACTGATTCCGGCGCAGGCGGTCACCGAATGGTGCGCGCTGCGGCGTGCCGAGTTGCGCTTGGTTGACGATAGTCATCGGCTCGCCGCGCACGTCGCCTACAGCGCGCGCTGCTTCGCCGAGCTGTTGCAGCGGGTCGTCGCCTGATGCAGTACTTCGTGCCTTGTGGACGTGGCCTCGAATACCTGCTTGCCGACGAGCTCGTGGCGTTGGGCGCGTTGAAGGCTAGCGCTGCACAGTCTGGGGTCAATGCGGAAGGTGATGCCGAGAGTCTGCTGCGCTGCGCACTGTGGTCGCGTTTCGGCAGCCGCGCGCTATGGCCCCTGATCGCGTTCGATTGCCCCGACGAGGACGCCCTGTACGCGGGCGTCCATGGCTTGGACTGGCGCGAGCACCTCGAACCCGAGGGCACGCTGGCCGTTTCGGCCCATGTGTCGGGAACCGGCATCACCCATGCCCGTTACGCCGCGCAGCGAGTGAAGGACGCGATCGTCGATCGGATCCGCTTCGACACCGGTACGCGGCCTTCCGTCGACGTCGAAAATCCCGACCTGCGCCTCGACCTCGTGGTGCGCAAGGGCAAGGCCATGCTTTCGGTCGATCTCGCCGGCCCACTGCATCGCCGCGGCTGGCGGCAGGGGCAGGGCGAGGCACCGCTGAAGGAAAACCTCGCCTGCGGCGTGCTGGCGCGTGCCGGTTGGACGCGCGAAGCGCTAGACGCTGCCGATGCGGCTGCTACGCCGCTGGCTCTGCTCGATCCGATGTGCGGCAGCGGCACGCTGCTGGTGGAAGGCGCGCTGATCGCCGCCGACACTGCCCCCGGGCTACTGCGCCATGGCGACGAGCCGCCGACCCGCTGGCGTGGCTTCGACCACGCACTGTGGAAGCGTCTGGTCGACGATGCGAAATCCCGCGACCGTCGCGCGACGCTGCCGGCGCGCTTTTTCGGCCTTGATCTCGACCGCCGCATCGTGCAGCAGGCGCGGCACAACGCCGAGGCCGCCGGCGTGTTCGAAGCCATCGACTTCCGTGCCGGCGATATCTCTGAGTTGCAGCGCCCCTGCGAGGGCCTCGGCGTCGTGGTCTGCAACCCGCCCTACGACGAGCGCCTCGCCGCCGACGAAACCCTGTATGCCGCCCTCGGTCAGGCACTTCAGCAAGCCGTGCCGGACTGGCGCGGTGCCATCCTCTGCGGCAGCGAGGCACTGGCACACGCCACGCGCCTGCGCGCACGCAAGCGCTACGCGATGGCCAACGGCGCTCTGGAATGCACCCTGCTGGCCTGTGACTCGTTCGCGCCACCAGCCTTGCGTGATGAAGGCGAGGAGCGGCCGTTGTCGGAGGGCGCGCAGATGGTGGCGAATCGGCTGCGCAAGACGCTCAAGCACTCCGCGCGCTGGCGTGAACGCGAAGGCGTCACCTGCTTTCGCGCCTATGACGCCGACCTGCCTGAATACGCCGCGGCAGTCGATGTCTACGCCGAAGATGGCGGCGAGGCGCGCACGTTTCTGCATGTTCAGGAGTACGCGCCGCCCGCGAGCATCGCCGAGCACGACGCCAAGCGCCGTTTTGGCGAGCTGCTGGCCGCGCTGCGCGAGGTATTTGGCGTGCCGAAAGAGCAGATTGCGCTCAAAACCCGTGCTCGCGGCAAGGGTGGCAGCAAGTACGGGCGGATGGACGAGGGTTCGGAAGCCTTCCTCGTGCGCGAGGGTGCGGTGCGCTTGGAAGTGAACCTGTTCGACTACCTCGACACCGGTCTGTTCCTCGACCACCGTCCGCTGCGCACGCGCATCTTCGAGGAAGCCAAAGACGCACGCTTTCTGAATCTTTTTTGCTACACCGGCGCTGCAAGCGTGCATGCGGCGGTGGGCGGTGCGGCCAGCACGACGTCGGTCGATCTGTCCTCGACCTACCTCGAATGGGCCGCGCGCAACATGGCCATCAACGCTCAGGTCGGCCCGCAGCACCGCTACGTCAAGGCCGACGTGATGAGTTGGCTACGCGCCGAAAAGGCCGAGTTCGACCTGATCTTCTGCGACCCCCCGACCTTTTCGAACAGCAAAGACAAGGACGACTTCGACGTGCAGAAGCACCATGTCGATTTGCTCGCCGCGGCCATGCGGCGCCTAGCGCCTGGCGGAGTGCTGCTGTTCTCGAATAATTTCCGTCGTTTCAAGCCCGATCTCGACACCATCGCCAAGTTTTCCGAGATCGAAGAAATCACTCCCGCAACCATCGGCCCCGACTTCGAGCGCAATCCGCGCATCCATCGCGCTTGGGCGTTGTATCGGGGCAAGGCGCGTGATTAGGCCGCGACCGGGCGAGCCCGTAACGCGAGTGGAACGTATTGCAGGGCATGCTAAGCCCCGATTGAACCCAAACTGGACCCAAGTATGACCCTGAGATCCGCTGCCGAACACCAGACCCGCTGGGCATTTTTCCGGCAATGGATAAAAAATCCGCTCGGCGTTGCGGCGGTCTCGCCCTCAAGCCCGCAGCTTGCGCGGCAGATGATTGCCGCCCTGCCGCCGAACGCGACTCGCCTGATCGAACTCGGCGGCGGCACGGGTGCCATTACCGAACGCCTGCTGGCGCATGGCATAGCGGCGGATGATTTGCTGGTGCTAGAGCTCAACGAGGCGATGCACCAGACCCTGCACCAGCGTTTCCCAGACATCCGTTTGCACTTGGGAAATGCTGCCGATGTGCAGCGCATCGCGCGTCAGAGCGGCTATCTCGATGCGGGTTTGGCCGATGCGGTGGTGTCGGGATT
>BBPE01000054.1_pt1 | contig 39135 bp, 35 predicted proteins | sample 1344301 | NCBI WGS metagenome assembly BBPE01 (sample SAMD00019089, study PRJDB2971) | groundwater metagenome | isolation source: The Cedars highly-alkaline
GCTTGGAAGGCTGCTGCACTACCATTGTGCTATACCCGCAAGGAGCCGGGATCGTGCTCATGCCAAGGTCGCAGGGTTCGTGCAAGGCCGAACGGCCGGCCCGCGGCAAAGCCACGGAGTCCGGCTTGCGGATACAGGCAACGGAACCGCCGGAAATCGCGGCAAAGCCGCGCCGGTTGACGGCCTGCCGGTTGGGCTGTGCACTGACCATCGGCCGCCTGCGGCCGATGGTGGAGGGGGTTGGATTTGAACCAACGTAGGGAAAACCCGGCAGATTTACAGTCTGCTGCCATTGACCGCTCGGCCACCCCTCCGGCATCCCGGCTTGGAGCGCGGGCAAATGGCGAATGGGTGCCCCCTTGTCAACAGCGCCGGGCCTCGGCCCTGCCGGCGACCTGACCTTGCCGTCCTGGCCGAAATGGGCGGCGATCGCCCTGCTGCTTCTGGGCCTCGCCAGCCTGCTTGCCTTCCGCCTGCTGCCGGAGCCCGGCGTCTGGGTCATTCGCCAGGTGTTCGACCGCGGTGACGCGGAACTCTCCGCAGCGTCCAGCGCCCATGTGCCACCAGGGGTGATCGCCCGGACAGACCTCCGCTACGGCCCCGGCCCCGACGAGCGCTTCGACCTGTTCCTGCCGCCTCCCGGCACGCGCCAAAAACCCCTGCTGGTCGTCTGGGTTCACGGCGGCGGGTTCGTCGCCGGCGACAAGTCCAGTGTCGCCAACTGGCTGTCGGCGCTTGCCGGCCGCGGCTATCCCGTTGTCTCGGTCGAATACACGCGCGGCGCCAGCCGGGCCTATCCGCTCCCGGTCCGGCAGGCGAATGCCGCGCTGGCACATCTGCGCGCCGGCAGCGCCCGCCTGGGCGTCGATCCGTCCGCAATCGTGCTCGGCGGCGATTCGGCCGGCGCCCATATCGCCTCGCAACTGGCCCTGTCGCTCCGCAACCCCGGCTATGCGCAGGCGCTCGGCGTCATTCCGGCACTGCCGCCGGATGCGGTGCGCGCCATGCTGCTGACATCGGGCATCTACGACCTGCCCGACCTGTCGGGCGGAGGCCTCGTCGGCGCCTTCGCGCGTTCGGCTTTCCACGGCTACACCGGGGAAACCGACCCCCGGAACGTGAAGGGGATCGAGCTGTTCTCGATCGTGCGCAACGCCGATGCCCGCTTCCCGCCCAGCTTCATCACCGGCGGCAACGCCGACCCGTTGACCGCCCAGGGCAAGGCGCTGGCCGCGCGCCTGGTGGCGCTGGGGGTCGAAACCGACACGCTTTTCTTCCCCGATAGCCACCCGCCGCGTCTCGCGCACGAGTATCAATTGCGCCTGAACACGCCCGAGGGCCGCCTCGCCTTCGAGCGGATGCTTGCCTTCCTGGAGCGGCAGTCGAAGGCTGTCAGCCGAAAATCGCCACCGACTGACGCCCCCGCATGACCGGGCGGCCCTTGTCGTCCCACATTCCCATGTCCTGCCCGGCATAGCCCTCGCCGACACCGTCGTCCCTCGAATGCAGAAGCAGCCAGCCGGAGCCGTCGGCGCTGGCGGGATCGAACAGGTCGAAGCTCCAGGTAATGGTGCTGATCATCGCCGGCGCAGTGAAGCGGGAGACACTGGCCGGCGGCAGGGCATCCCCCATCGCCACAAGCGCCGCTTGCCCGGGCGTCACGGGTTCGGCGTGCTTCACCCAAACCAGCAGGTTGCCCGTGTCCGCGCCCGAAAAGGGCCGGGTGTCGCCGGCCAGCCGCTGGTTCAGATGCTGCGCGAACGCGGGGCCGACACCCTGCCCAGGCCACAGCGGCGGGCAATCCCGGGGGTTGCCGAACACGGGCGGCGGTGGCGCAATCCCGGCATAGGCACTGGTCCGCGAACCGCCAAAGGCATAGAGCGCCCGCATCGCGACCGACCCGCCCGACATCAGGTCGCAGCCGACATAGGTGACGGACTTGCCCTGCCGGATGACCCTGGGCTCCATCCGCACCATGCCCGCCGCGGGCCCGATGTAGGCGATCTGCCCGGCCCTCAGTGGCGGCAGGCCGGGAACCGCCAGCTCGCAGGCCCTCAGCGCCAGCGCAGCCGACAGCCCGCCATAAAGCGTGCGCCCCTGCAACCAGTCGTCGGTCGGGCTTGCCACCCAGCCATCGCCATCGGCCACAACGCCCGCCATCACCGAATCGAAACCCGTCATATGCGCACCTTTCAGGACAGCCCCTTGCGTCCCCTTCCCCAGCACGCCACCCGTCGCTAGTGGCAGTGCGCAGAAAGCGAGAAGATGGGACGCAGACCGAACAAGCGCCACGGCACCGCCAACCGCCCGGATCCGGGCCGCCCGCGTCTCTATGGCCGGCACGCGGTCTATGCAGCGCTGGACAATCCGGAGCGCACGCTTCGCAAACTGTTCGGCACGCACGAGGAACTGGCAAAGATCGTGATCCCGGACGGGCTCCAGGTGCAATATGGCGACGCGCAGGACCTCGGCCGGCTGGTGCCGATCGACGCCCCGCACCAGGGCCTCGTGCTGGAGGTCGAGCCGCTGGAAACCCCCTGGCTCGACGAAATCCTGTCGGATCCCGATCCGCGCGCCCCGCTGGTGCTGCTCGACCAGGTAACCGATCCGCACAATGTGGGTGCAGTCATCCGCTCGGCCGCCGCGTTCGGCGCGCGCGCCATCATCACGCAGGATCGCCACAGCCCCCCCGAATCCGGCGCGCTCGCCCGCGCCGCCTCTGGCGCGCTCGAGCATCTGCCCTGGGTCCGCGTGGTGAACCTCGCCCGCGCGCTCGAGGAGATTGCGGAGGCCGGCTACTGGCGAATCGGCCTTGCCGGAGAGGCAGTGCTCCACCTGGGCAAGGCACTGACGCCCGCACCCACGGCCATCGTGCTTGGCGCCGAGGGCGAGGGCCTGCGCCACAACACCCGCGAACATTGCGACGTGCTGGCAAAGCTGCCGATCACCAACGCAGTGGAAAGCCTGAATGTGTCGAACGCTGCCGCAATCGCCCTTTATGCGGCGGCAAGCCGATAGCGGCCTAGAACAGCGCGTCTTCCCATATGGGGTCGATCCGGCCGCCCCACGCACCGTGGAACTTGTCCAGGTGCCGCTCGGCCAGCGTCTTTCCGCTCTCGGCAATCTCGAACAGCGGGTTCAGGAAACCGGCCTCGCTGTCGCCGATGCCGTTCTCGCGCGCACGCCGGTCGAGCCCGCCGGCCGCGATCGCCAGCACCTCCCTCGCCAGCGCCTGCAGGCTCCTGCCGTCCGGCGCGGTTGCCTTCAGCGCCAGCCGGGGCACCTCGTCGCGCATCCGCTGCTGGCCGGCGATGTCCCATCCCTTCACAAGATCCCAGGCGGCATCCAGCGCGGTCTGGTCATAGAGCATCCCCACCCACAGCGCCGGCAGCGCACAGATGCGGTTCTGCGGCCCGCTGTCGCTGCCGCGCATCTCCAGATAGCCCTTCAGGCGCACCTCGGGGAAGGCGGTCGACAGATGGTCCTTCCAGTCGCCGTAGGTCGCAATCTCGCCCGGCAATGCGGGCAGCCGCCCCTCGATGAAATCCTGGAAGCTCAGGCCCGCGGCATCGATGTAGCTGCCGTCACGATAGACGAAATACATCGGCACATCTGCCGCATAGTCGGCATAGCGTTCATAGCCGAACCCCTCGTCGAACACGAAGGGCAGCATACCGGTGCGCGCCGGGTCGGTGTCGGTCCAGATGTGGCTGCGATAGCTCAGATAGCCGTTGGGCCGCCCTTCCGTGAAGGGCGAGTTGGCGAACAGCGCTGTCCCCAGCGGCTGCAGCGCCAGGCTCACGCGGAACTTCTTCACCATGTCGGCTTCCGACGCATAATCTAGGTTCGTCTGCACCGTGCAGGTGCGCTGCATCATGTCGAGGCCCAGGCTGCCGACCCGCGCCATGTGCCGCCGCATGATCGCGTAACGCCCCTTGGGCATCCATGGCAGATCTGCCCGGGTGGCAGTCGGGTTGAACCCCAGCCCCAGGAACCCCAGCCCCAGCTCGGCGCCCACCTCCAGGCACTGCTGGCGGTGCCGCCCGGTCTCGGCACAGGTCTGGTGCAGATTTTCCAGCATCGCACCCGACAGTTCGAACTGCCCGGCCGGCTCCAGGCTCAGGCTGCCGTCCGGCCCGCTCGCGGCAATGATCCTGCCGCCTTCCAGCACCGGCTCCCAGCCGAAGCGGCCGAATGCGGTCAGCAGGTCGCGAATGCCGTTGGGCTCGTCCCAGGCCGGCTGGCGGTGGTCGTCGATGCGGAACACGAACTTCTCATGCTCGGTCCCGATCTTCCAGTCGGCCTTGGGCCGTTCCCCCCGCTCGAACAGACGGATGAGGTCGGATTTCCTCTCGATGGGCGCGCCATCGCCAGCACTCACCTGCTTGTTGCTCATGGTTTGCGCTCTAGCCTTGCCGGGCACCCCGCGCCAGCCGGAAATCGAGTGTCACTCAAAGTCCACCGAAGCACTGGAATTGCGCAATGGCCGCCACCGCCGCCGTGTCGGCGCGCAGGATGCGCGGCCCCAATCCCAGCCGACGTGCCGCCGAAAGCCCCAGGATCGTTGCCCGTTCCTCGTGCGAAAAACCACCCTCCGGCCCGATCAGGATCGCCGCGGGCGGGCCCGGCTTCAGCGCGGCCATGTCGGTGCCGCCCTCCTCGTCGGCAAACAGCAGCGCCCGGCCCGCGTCCCAGCCGGCCAGCAACACGCCCAGCTTCACCGCGTCCGCCAGCTCGGGAAGCGCCGTCCGCCCACACTGTTCGGCCGCCTCCACCATGTGCGCGCGCAGCCGCTCCGGCTTCAGCCGCCCGTGGTTCACCCGGGCCGTCAGCACCGGCACGATCCGCCTGACGCCCAGCTCGGTCGCCTTCTCGACAATCCACTCGAACCGCTCGGTCCTGATCGGCGCCGTCAGCAGCCACAGGTCCGGCACCGTCTCGCGGCCCCGGATCATCGCCCCCACCCGCACCGTCACCCGGCGGCGCCCGAGTTCAGCGATTTCGGCTGCCCATTCGCCGGTCCTGTCGTCCAGCAGCCGCAGTTCACCCCCCCGGTCCAGCCGCAGCACGGTCGCCAGATAATGGGCCTGGGCATCCGACAGCGCGAACTCGGCACCGCCCTCCAGCCGTCCGGCCACGAACAGTCTCGGAATCTGCCGCATGGCGCGCCGCTAGCACGGCCGCTATGGCGGCACCATGGCGCTCACCCTGGCTCTCACCGGAGGCACCGGCTTCGTCGGCGGCCACGCAATCGCCGAGGCGCTCCGCCGCGGCCACGCGGTGCGCGCGCTTGCCCGCCGCCCGCAAGCCCCACGCGAGGGGCTGGCCTGGATCGCAGGCAGCCTGTCCGACGACGCCGCGCTTCGCTGCCTCGCCCGGGGCGCCGATGTCGTCCTCCACATCGCCGGGGTCACGAACGCACCCGACCGCAGGGGCTTCGAACAGGGCAACATCCTGGGCACGGCCACACTCCGCCGCGCGATCGGCGCCCTGCCACTCGTGCACGTCTCCTCGCTGTCCGCGCGTGAACCGCAGCTCAGCATCTACGGCTGGTCCAAGCTGGTCGGCGAACAGATCGCGCGCGGTGCGGCAGGCCCCGTCACGATCCTGCGCCCACCAGCCGTCTATGGCCCGGGTGACCGCGAATTTCTCGGGCTGATGAAGGCTGCCGGAACCGGCCTCGTCCCCTTCCCCGCGCACAGCGTCGCCGCCATGATCTACGGGCCGGACCTCGCCGAAGCCCTCGTCGCCCTGGCGCAGGACCTCGCCGGCCCGGCCATTTCGGCCGGCCGCAGCTTCGAGATCGACGACGGCACAGGCGGCTACACCCCGGCACAGGTTGCCGCCGCCCTGGGAACCGCACTCGGCCGCACCATCCGCCCCTTCCCCGTCTCGCCCGCCCTGCTGAAGCTCGCAGCGCTCGGCGACACCGCAGTCGCCCGCCTGAACGGCAGGCTGCCCCGCATCACCCGCGACCGGGCCGGCTACATGGCCCACCGCGACTGGTCGGCCGACAGCAGGCCGCTGCTCTCGCTCGGCCTGTGGACGCCCTCCACGCAGCTCAGGGACGGGATGGCGGCAACCGCCATCGCCTACCGGGCCCAGGGGCTTCTGCCATGAGCGCGGTTCGCGCCGGCGTCCTCTACGCGGTCGCCCTTTTCGCGATCGGCTCTGCGCTGGCCCTCGTCTGCATCCCTGTCCTCGTGCCCCTCATCGGCAAGACCGCTGCTGTCCTTGTCGAGCTGCCGATCATGCTCGTCGCCGCCTGGCACGTCAGCCGCGCGATCGTCCGCCGCTCGGGCCTTCCCCACAACGGCCGCGTTCTGATGGGCGTCGTCTATCTGCCGGTCCTGCTCCTGTTCGAACTTCTCCTTGGCCTCGCGCTCGGGGGCACGGCAGCAGGCATTCTTGCGGGCTGGTTCCGCATCCCCGGCCTGCCGGTCCTCGCCGCCCAAGCGCTCGCTGCCGTCTTCCCCCGCTTTCACCTCGCCCGATAAGCGCCGTTTTGCGTTTCCGCTTTCCGCCACAATCTGCGCCAAAAAGGGGCGCCAACAGTTTCACCGGAGCACCCTGATGGACCGCGCACCCGTTTTCGCCCGCCTGCTCGAGCTGATCAAACCCTTCAACAAGAAGGGCATCCCCCTCGCGGAGGCCACCTCCTTTGCCGACGATCTCGAACTCGACAGCCTGACCGTCATGGACCTTGTCGCCAACATCGAGGACGAGTGGGACATCAACATGCCGCTCAACATCCTCCCCGATCTCGAAACCGTCGGCCAGCTCGCCGACGCTGTCGTCAAGCTGAAGGCTTGAAAATGGAAGACAGCCAAGCTGAAAGGCTGAACAGATGACCGACCTCCTCTCGAAGTTCGACCCCTTCATCGCCGAGCACAGGGGCCTGCTCGACACCGGCGTGAACGACCCGTTCGGCGTGGTGATGACCGAGGTCCTCTCCCCCACCCGCGCCGTCATCAACGGCCGCGAGACCATGCTGGTCGGCACCTACAATTACATGGGAATGACGTTCGACGCCGAGGTCATCGCCGCCGGCAAGGCCGCGCTCGAAGCCTTCGGCGCGGGCTCCACCGGAAGCCGGGTGCTGAACGGCACCTTCGCCCCCCACATCGCGGTCGAACAGGCGCTGAAGGATTTCTACGGCACCAGGTCCGCAATCGTGTTCTCGACCGGCTACCAGGCCAATCTCGGCATGGTCTCCACGCTCGCGGGCAAGGGCGATTACATCGTGCTGGATGCCGACAGCCATGCCAGCATCTACGACGGCTGCAAGCTGGGCAATGCCGAAGTCGTGCGCTTCCGCCACAACAATGTCGACGATCTCGACAAGCGCCTCGGCCGCCTGCCCGCACAAGCCGGCAAGCTCGTCATCCTGGAAGGCGTCTATTCGATGCTCGGCGACATCGCGCCGCTGACCGAACTCGTCGCAGTCGCAAAAAGGCACAACGCGATGACGCTGGTGGACGAAGCCCACGCCATGGGCTTCTTCGGCAAGCACGGCCGCGGCGTCTACGAGGAACAGGGCCTCGAGGACCACGTCGACTTCGTCGTCGGCACCTTCTCCAAATCGGTCGGCACGGTCGGCGGCTTCGCGGTCTCCAACCACCCCAAGTTCGAGATCCTTCGCCTGGTGTGCAACCCCTACCGCTTCACCGCCTCGCTGCCGCCCGCGGTCGCCGCCACCGCCGAAGCGAGCATCCGCAGGCTGATGACCGCACAGGCCAAGCGCGACAATCTCTGGGCAGTCTCGAGAAAGCTCCACGCAGGCCTGAAATCCGCAGGATTCCGCATGGCGACCGACACCCCCGAAAGCGCAATCATCGCCGTCCTTCTGCCCGACCAGGTCAGCACAGTCGCCATGTGGCACCAGCTGCTCGAACATGGCATTTATGTGAACATGAGCCGCCCGCCCGCCACACCCGCCGGCATCTACCTCCTGCGCTGCTCGCTCTCGGCCGCCCACACGCTCGACGATGTCGATATGATCGTCATCCGCTTCATCGAGGCCCGCGAAAGCCTCGCCACGATGAAGGCCGCCTGACCCAGACCGCGTCGTGCCGGCGCAAGCTGGCGCCTCGGGCAGCCGAAGCACCACCGCAAGCCAAGGAGCCCGAATGGACTTTCCCCACCCCCTGACGGCAGTCGTCACCGTTCTCATTCTCGTCACCTACATGTGGACGGGCATTGTTGTGGGGAAGGCACGCAAGGCGCACGGCGTGGACTATCCCGCAACCTCGGGCCCTGACGCCTTCAACCGCGTCTGGCGCGCCCACATGAACACGCTCGAGCAACTGCCGATCATCCTCGTGCCCATGTGGCTGTTCGCAGCCCTTGTCGGCGACCCTTACGCAGCCCCCCTCGGCCTCGTCTGGATCGTCGGGCGCATCCTTTACGTCCAGGGCTACGCACAGGCCCCCGAAAAGCGCAGCACAGGCTTCATGATCGGCTTCCTCGCCTCGGCAACGGCCCTGCTGGGCAGCCTCGGCGTGGCTCTCTGGCAACTTTTCGCCTGACACCGCCTCGGTTGACAGCCAGTCGGCGTGCGCCCAATCGGACAGCGGAAAAAACGAGCCGGAGCGAAGAGCCGTTGAAAGGGACATGATGGCCGCAGAATCCGCCGATGCCGCTCGTGACCAGCCCATCGACATCCAGCGCGACCGCCTGGTTATCGTCGCTTCCTCGCTCGGCACCGTGTTCGAATGGTATGACTTCTTCCTCTACGGCATCCTTGCGGCGCTGATCGGCAAGCTCTTCTTCCCCATCGACAATCCCACCGCGGCCACGCTCGCCAGCCTCGCAGCCTTCGGCGCCGGTTTCGGCGTGCGCCCGATCGGCGCAATGGTCTTCGGCCATTATGGCGACCGCATCGGCCGCAAATACACCTTCCTCATCACCATCAGCCTGATGGGCGGCGCAACCGCCCTCATCGGCCTCCTCCCCACCTACGCGACCGCCGGCCTCTGGGCCCCGGCCCTCCTCGTCTTTCTCCGCCTGCTCCAGGGCTTCGCGCTCGGCGGCGAATATGGGGGCGCCGCCATCTATGTGGGCGAGCACGCACCCCCGGGCCGGCGCGGCGAATACACCAGCTGGATCCAGATCTCGGTGCCGGGCGGCTTCCTCCTGTGCCTCGTGGTGGTTCTCGCCACCCGCGCCTCCATGAGCGTGGAGCAGTTCGAGGCCTGGGGCTGGCGCATCCCCTTCCTGCTCTCGCTCGCCATGCTGGCAATCAGCATCTACATCCGCATGCAATTGTCCGAGAGCCCCGTGTTCAAGGCCATGAAGGCAGCCGGCACCACGGCAAGGAACCCCATCTTCGAGGCATTTTCCGACCGCGAGAATGTGGGGAAGGTGCTCGTCGCCCTGTTCGGCGTCGCAGCCGGCCTCACCGTCGTCTACTACACCTCCCAGTTCGGCACGCTCTATTTCCTCACCGGCACCGCCGGCGTCGGCGAGACGGAAACGCTCATCTACCTTGCCGCCGGCGCCTTCCTCGCTGCCCCGCTCTATGTGCTGTTCGGCATGCTGTCCGACAGGATGGGCCGCAAGAAGCTGCTGCTGATCGGCTATGCGCTCTCCGCCCTCCTCGTCTTTCCGCTGTTCCTCCTGATGGCAGACGGCGCCAACCCGGCGCTCGCCCGCGCAACGGCGGCAAACCCGGTCGTCCTCGAACTGCCCGAATGCGATTTCTCCGTCTTCGCCCGCAAGCAGACCAGCCAATGCGCCCGGGCGCTCGGCTACCTCACCAAGCGCGGCATCGCCTATTCCAAGGTCCCCGCCGAAACGGTCGCCCTGCAGGTCGGCAACAGCCGCGTCGAGGGTTTCGACCAGGACGCCTTCTCCGCCGCGCTGAAGGCCGCCGGCTACCCCGAAAAGGCGAACCCGGCCGAAAAGCAGCGCTGGAAGATCATCCTCGGCGTCTTCGGCCTCGTCGCGCTCTCGGCCATGACCTACGGCATGGTCGCCGCGATCCTGGTCGAGCTGTTTCCGGCCAAGGTGCGCTACACCTCCATGTCGGTCCCCTACCACATCGGCACCGGCTATTTCGGCGGCTTCCTTCCCTTCATCCAGCAGCTGATCGTGGTAAACACCGGAGATCCCTTCGCCGGCCTCTGGTACACCGTCGGCGTCGTCGTGATGGCCTTTGTCGTCAGCCTGATCTGGCTGCCCGAAACCCGGCACCGGGATATCAACGCCTAGCAGAAAACAGCAAAACCATCGGGAAGCCGCGCTTGTGGGCCCCGTGCACGGAATCAAGGTGCTCGATCTCAGCCAGATCGTCTCCGGCCCCATGGCCGCTACCCGGCTCGCCGATCAGGGCGCCGACGTTCTGAAGCTCGAAAGCCCGGCCGGCGATCCCGTCTGCCGGGTCGGCGCCCGCAAGGGGGACATGTCGGCGATCTTCAGCTCTGTGAACCGCTCCAAGCGCGGCGAAACGCTCGACCTGAAAGACCCCGCGCAACACCCCCAGCTTCGGGGAACTCGTCCGCTGGGCCGATGTCCTCAATCGAGAATTTCCGCCCCGGCACCATGGACCGGCTCGGCTGGGGCCATGACCGCTGCTCGGCCCTCAACCCCCGCCTCGTCTGGTGCGCAATCACCGGCTTCGGCCCTGGCGGCCCTTACACCAACATCCGGGCCTGTGATCCCGTCGTGCAGGCCGCCTGTGGCGTCGCCGCCGCCCGGGCAATCACGGCGGCCCTGTTCGCCCGCGAACGCACCGGCCAGGGCCAGCGCATCGATCTGTCCATGCTCGACAGCGCAATCGCCTTCAACTGGCCGGAAAGCATGTGCAACCATGCCTTCGTCGAACCGGCCGACCCCTTCCCCGAATATGGCAGCCTCACCCGCCTGTGGCCGGCGAAGGACGGCCTTGTCAGCATGGCCGGCCGCTTCCGGAACCTTGCCACCCTGTTGCAGGCCATGGGCGCCGAGGTGGCCCGCCGCACCCGCGCCGAACTGATGGAGGGCTTCACGGCAGCCGGCGCGGTCGGCTGCACCGTCAACAGCTGCAGCGAACTGCTGGCCGATCCGCAGGTGCTCCACAACGGCAGCATCGTCACCGTCGACCAGGGTGATCTCGGCCCGGTCCGAGTCGCACGCCACCCGGCCCGCTTTTCGGCGACGCCTGCTCGTGGGCCCACCCCTGCACCGGCCCTCGGGCGCAACGGAAAGGGTTAATCCGGCGCATATTCCAACCAACAACGCCGGACCGCGCCCCGGCCGATTGCAGACACCCGGCGTGCAGCCCATATAACGCGCCTATGACAGACATCGAACAACTCACCCGCCCGGTCCTTCCCCTGCGCGACATCGTGGTGTTCCCGCAGATGATCGTCCCACTTTTCGTGGGGCGCGAAAAATCCGTGCAGGCGCTCGAGGCGGTGATGCAGACCGACAAGTCGATCCTGCTCCTGAGCCAGAAGAACCCGGCAGACGAGGATCCCGTGGCCGACGGCCTGTACGAGGTCGGAACGCTCGCCACCGTTCTCCAGCTTCTCAAGCTGCCCGATGGCACGGTCAAGGTGCTCGTCGAAGGCCAGCAGCGCGCCCGTCGGCTCTCGCTCGATGAAAGCGGCGAATATCTGGTCGCCGATGTCGAAACCGTGCCCGACATCGATCCCGAGGGTGCCGAAGTCGAAGCGCTGATGCGCTCGGCGGCCAAGCAGTTCGAATCCTATGTGAAATCCGGCAAGCGCATCTCGCCCGAAGTCGTGCTCCAGGTCGGCCAGATCGAGGAGCCAGGCCGCTTTGCCGACTCCATCGCTGCAAACCTGAACCTGAAGATCGCCGACAAGCAGGCCCTGCTCGATGAAACCAGCGTGGCAAGGCGGCTGGAACTGGTGCTCGGCTTCATGGAGGGCGAGATCGGCCTTCTGCAGGTCGAAAGGAAGATCAAGAGCCGGGTCAAGCGCCAGATGGAGAAGACCCAGCGCGAATACTATCTGAACGAGCAGCTCAAGGCGATCCAGCGCGAACTCGGCGATGGCGAGGACGGCGCCGACGAGGCCGCCGAATACGAAGCCCGCATCCGCAAGGTGAAGCTGTCGAAGGAAGCGCGCGACAAGGCGCTCGCCGAAGTGAAGAAGCTGCGCGCGATGAGCCCGATGTCGGCCGAGGCCACCGTCGTGCGGAACTGGCTCGATGTGCTGCTGGCGCTGCCCTGGGGCAAGCAGTCCAGGGTCAAGCGCGACATCGTCGAAGCGCAAAAGGTGCTCGACGCGGACCATTTCGGCCTCGAGAAGGTCAAGGACCGGATCATTGAATATCTCTCGGTCCAGGCCCGAACCAACAAGCTGAAGGGCCCGATCCTGTGTCTCGTCGGCCCGCCCGGCGTCGGCAAGACCTCGCTCGGCCGCTCCATCGCCAAGGCGACGGGGCGCGAATTCATCCGCCAGTCGCTCGGCGGCGTCCGCGACGAGGCCGAGATCCGCGGCCACCGCCGCACCTACATCGGCTCAATGCCGGGCAAGATCGTGCAGAACCTGAAAAAGGCCGGCACGTCCAACCCGCTGTTCCTGCTGGATGAAATCGACAAGCTCGGCCAGGATTTCCGGGGTGACCCAGCGTCCGCCCTGCTCGAGGTGCTGGATCCAGAACAGAACAACAAGTTCAACGACCATTATCTCGAGGTCGATTTCGACCTGTCGAACATCATGTTCGTGACGACTGCAAACAGCTACAACATGCCGTCCGCCCTCCTCGACCGGATGGAGATCATCCAGCTCTCGGGCTACACCGAGGACGAGAAGGTGGAGATCGCAAAGCGCCACCTGCTGCCCAAACAGTATGAAGCCCACGGCCTGAAACCCGAAGAGTTCGCAGTCGAGGACGAAGCGCTGCGCGATCTCATCCGCTACTACACCCGCGAGGCCGGCGTCCGCACGCTGGAGCGCGAGCTGGCAAAACTCGCCCGCAAGTCGCTGCGCCAGATCCTGGAGAAGAAAACCGACAGCGTGACTGTCAGCGCCGACACGCTGAAAGACTTCGCGGGCGTCCGCAAGTTCCGCTACGGCATGTCCGAGGACGAAGACCAGATCGGCATGGTCACCGGCCTTGCCTGGACGTCCGTCGGCGGCGACCTCCTCACCATCGAATCCGTGACCGTCCCGGGCAAGGGCATCATCAGCACGACCGGCAAGCTCGGCGACGTGATGAAGGAATCGATCACGGCGGCCTTCAGCTTCGTGAAGGCACGCTCGGCGGCCTATGGCATCCACCCGACGACGTTCACCAAAAAGGACGTGCATGTCCACGTGCCCGAAGGCGCGACGCCCAAGGACGGCCCGTCGGCCGGCATCGCCATGGTCACCTCGATCGTTTCCACCCTCACGGGGATTCCCGTGAAGCGGGACGTCGCGATGACAGGTGAAGTCACGCTGCGCGGCCGGGTGCTCCCCATCGGCGGCCTCAAGGAAAAGCTGCTCGCGGCACTGCGCGGCGGCATCACCACCGTGCTGATCCCGGCCGAGAACGAAAAGGACCTCGAGGACGTGCCCGCCAATGTGCGCGAAGGGCTCACGATCATCCCGGTCAGCCACGTGGACGAGGTGCTGAAAGTTGCCTTCGCGCGGCCCATCGAACCGATCGAGTGGACCGACGCCGACGAAAAGGCAGCCGCGCCCGTGCCGCCGACTGCGCCACCGGCGCCGGCCGCACCCACGACGCACTGACCAGACACGCACCTGTTGACAGGCGGCGGGCCATCCCTTACCCGCCGCCTCCTTCCCTGATGAAGGGGCGCGTAGCTCAGCGGTAGAGCACTGCTTTCACACGGCAGGGGTCACAGGTTCAATCCCTGTCGCGCCCACCATCGGCCTTGCTGAAAGGGGCGGTCGCGTCACCGGTCCAGCAACCGGTCCACGATCATCCCGGCGGCGTCCTCCGCGCTCAGCCGCGTCGTGTCGATCCGGATTTCGGGCGTCTCCGGCGGCTCGTAGGGGCTGTCGATCCCGGTGAAATTCTTCAGCTTGCCTGCCCGCGCCTTGGCATAGAGCCCCTTCACGTCCCGCCGTTCCGCTTGCGCCAGCGGCGTGTCGATGAACACCTCCATGAACTCGCCGGGCGCCATCATCGCGCGCACCATCTCCCGCTCGGCCCGGAACGGCGAGATGAAGGCCGTGATCACGATCAGCCCGGCATCCGTCATCAGCTTCGCCACTTCGCCCACCCGGCGGATGTTCTCGATCCGGTCGGCCTCGGTAAAGCCGAGGTCGCGGTTCAGCCCGTGGCGCACATTGTCCCCGTCCAGCAGGAAGGTGTGCCGGTTCATGCGCGCCAGCCGTTTCTCCACCAGGTTCGCGATGGTCGATTTCCCCGCCCCCGAAAGCCCGGTCAGCCAGATCACCGCCGGCTTCTGGTTCTTGATTGCCGCATGATGATCGCGGCCGATGTCGGTCACCTGCCAATGCACATTCTGCGCCCGCCGCAGCGCAAAGTGCAGCATCCCGGCCGCAACCGTCGCGTTGGTGATCCGGTCAATGAGGATAAAGCCGCCAAGCGCCCGGCTTTCGGCATAGGGCTCGAACACGATCCGCCGGTCGGTCGAAAGCTGCACCACCCCGATCGCGTTCAGCTCCAGCGTCCTCGTCGCCAGATGCTCCAGGCTGTTCACATTCACCTGATATTTGGGTGCCTGCACGGTTGCCGACACGGTCTGCGTGCCGCACTTCAGCAGATAGGCCCGTCCCGGCACCAGCTCGGCCTCGGCCATCCACACCAGCGTCGCCTCGAACTGGTCCGAAACCTCCGGCGGCGCGTCGGCCGCTGCAATCACATCGCCCCGCGAACAGTCGATCTCGTCCGCCAGCACCAGCGTCACCGACTGTCCGGCAACCGCATGGCGCAGGTCGCCGTCCATCGTCACGATCCGCGCAACCGTGCTTGTCCGCCCCGAAGGCAGCACCCGCACGCCATCGCCCACCCGCACCGCCCCGCCGGCGATCAGCCCGGCAAAGCCGCGGAAATCCAGGTCGGGCCGGTTCACCCACTGCACCGGCAGCCGGAACGGCCGCCGCTGCTCCGCCGTCGCGTCCACCTCCACCGTCTCCAGATGGCGGATCAGGCTCGGGCCCTCGTACCAGGGGGTGTTCGCCGAAGGCGCCGCGGTGATGTTGTCACCCCTGAACCCCGAAATCGGGATCGCGGCAAAGTCGGAAATCCCGATGCTCGCGGCAAAAGCCCGATAGTCCGCGACGATGCGATCGAACACGGGCCTGTCATAGCCCACCAGATCCATCTTGTTCACCGCCAGCACCAGGTGCCGGATGCCCAGCAGATGCGCCAGATAACTGTGCCGGCGCGTCTGGGTCAGCACGCCCTTGCGCGCGTCGATCAGGATCACGGCGAGATCGGCAGTCGAAGCCCCCGTCACCATGTTCCGCGTATATTGTTCGTGGCCCGGCGTATCCGCCACGATGAACTTGCGCGCCGCTGTCGTGAAGAAGCGGTAGGCGACGTCGATCGTGATGCCCTGCTCGCGTTCGGCCGCCAACCCGTCCACCAGCAGCGCAAAATCGATCTCCGCGCCTTGCGTGCCATGGCGCCGGCTGTCGCTTTCCAGCGCCGCAAGCTGGTCTTCGAAGATCATCCGGCTGTCATACAGCAGCCGCCCGATCAGCGTGGATTTGCCATCGTCGACCGACCCGCAGGTGATGAACCGCAACAGGCTCTTCTGCTGATGCCGGTCGAGGTAGGCCTCGATGTCCGTGGCGATCAGATCATCGGGGGCAAAGGCCGGCGAAATCACCGGGGTGTCCATCAGAAATACCCCTGCTGCTTCTTGTCTTCCATCGATGCGGCCTGCCCCTTGTCGATCGCGCGGCCCTGTCGTTCCGACGTGGTCGCCAGCAGCATTTCCTGGATTATCCAGCTGGTGTCGCCGGCCTCGCTCTCGGTCGCGCCGGTGAGTGGATAGCAGCCAAGCGTGCGGAAGCGGACAGGCCGCAGTACCGGCGTCTCGCCCGGCTGCAGCCGGAAGCGTTCGTCATCCAGCACCAGGATCAGCCCGTCCCGCTCCACAGTCGGTCGCGGCTTCGAAAAATACAGCGGCACGATCTCGATCCGCTCGCGCGCGATATACTGCCAGATGTCCAGTTCGGTCCAGTTGCTGATGGGAAACACCCGGATGCTCTCGCCCCTTGCCTTTTTCGCATTGTACAGGTTCCACAGCTCGGGCCGCTGGCTCTTCGGGTCCCAGCGGTGCGCGGCATTCCGGAACGAGAATATGCGCTCCTTCGCCCGCGCCTTCTCCTCGTCGCGCCGCCCGCCCCCGAAGGCCGCATCGAAGCCATGTGCATCCAGCGCCCGCTTCAACGGGTCGGTCAGCTGGGCCTGCGAGTAGAGCGCACTTCCCGTGTCGAACGGATTGATGCCCTGGGCTTCGGCCTCCTCGTTCCGCGCCACGATCAGCTCCAGGCCATAATCGCGGACCGTACGGTCGCGGTGCGCGATCAGGTCGCGGAAATCCCACCCGCTCGCCACATGCAGCATCGGGAAGGGCGGCGGCGCCGGGAAGAAGGCCTTGCGCGCCAGGTGCAGCATCACCGAACTGTCCTTGCCCACGGAATACAGCATCACCGGCCGCTCCACCTCGGCCACCACCTCGCGGAAGATGTGGATGCTCTCGGCTTCCAGCCGGTCGAGGTGTGTCAGCGTGTCGGTCACCGGGTTCATTCTGCAAGCAAGGGTCGGGTCAGCCCCAGCGGCATAGACGGGTCCCTGCTGCCTCGGGAAGAAAGTTCCGCAATCGTCGCCTAAAGCCCTGCTGACCGTCGGGTCTGCCCTGCTCGCATCATCGGCCCGGCCGCTGTAACAGGCGGCCATGGCCCGCGCGCCCAAGGCATATCGCTTCCGCCGCCAGCTCGCGGCCGCGGGCGTGGTCACCCTGCACGCCGCCCTCATCGCCCTGCTGCTCCGCCCGATGCTGGTTCCTGCCCCGCCGCGAACGGACAGCCTGATCCTTGTCGATGTTCCGCCGCCGCCTCGCGCGCCGCCCCCCCTGCCGCCCGACGTGCCGCCCCCGGAAAACCCCGCGCCCCCCAAGGCCGAGGCCGCAGCCGCCCCACCCGCCCCCCGCAAGCGCCCCCGTCCCGTCGCCGCGCCCACACCCCCGGTCCCCGCCCCCAGCCCCGTCGCGGCAGCCCCGTCCGACAGCACCGACACCGCCGCTGGCGCTGCCACGGCCGGCCCGGGCGGCGGCGCATCCGGCGCAGGGGCAGGCTCCGGCTCCGGCAGCGGCGAAAGCGGCCCGGGCGGCGGCGGCAGCACCCGCCCGCGCTGGAAATCGGGCCGCATCGACAGGCGCGACTATCCATCCGATGCCAGCCGCGCCCGCATCACAGGCAGCGTGACCGCCACCCTCGATATCGGGCCCGACGGCCGTGTCGCCGGCTGCCGCATCGCCCGCTCCTCGGGCAACGCTTCGCTCGACCGCACCACCTGCGCCCTCATCGAGCAGCGCTTTCGCTTCGAACCCGCCCGCGATTTGGCCGGCAACCCGGTCCCGGGCCTCGCCGGCTGGCGGCAAGACTGGTGGCTGGAACCGCCGCGCTGACTGGCCCCGCCTGTCGAATGACCATCACCGCAGACGCAGGATGACCCCCTCCTCGCCGACGCGCAAAGCCTGCTGCCCGATCTCGTCACGCTCCGCCGCGCGATCCACCGGGAACCCGAACTCGGACTCCAGAACCCGAAAACCGCAGCCCGCATCCGCGAAAGCCTCGCCGGGCTGCCGCTCGAATGGCGCGAGGGCCCCTCCACCACCGGCCAGATGGAGGCCGGCAGCACCGACAGTGTAATCCCGCAAACCGCAATGCTCTATGGCACCATCCGCACGCTCTCGCCGTGCACCCGCACGGACATCCAGCAGACTCTCAGGCGGCTCGTGGAACATGCGGCCGCCGCCTGAAGACGCCCGCCACCAACCGCGCAGACTGAACGCGGCGCTTGCCCACCGGGAAGCCGATCATTCCTCACTTTACCTCATGCAAGTCCCCGGTTAGCCTTCCCCTGTCCAACGGCGCCCGATTGTTGGTCGGGCTGCGGGGAGTGGAACCGGAAGGGAAGAGCCATGGCCGAAGACTGGGCAGCAAACGTCAAGAAATACGTGCCGGACGCCGACGACGGCGTGATCGCCGCAATCGTTCGCTACTGCGGCATCGCCCTGCAGAACCGCGACTCCTCGCTGGTGTCCTTCACCGACAAGACAGAGACAGACCGCGTCCGCGAAAACTACTGCCGGAAAAAGCTCGGCCTCGTGCAGACCGACGCAGAGCTCGACACGGCCATCGCCGCCGTCGGCGAGCGGATGAAGGACGACACCACGCGCAACCGGGTCACAGTCTACTATCTGCTCGCGGATCATTTCGGAAAGCTCGGCCTGTTCGGCGCCACCGCCGCTGCAACAGCGGCAGTGGCCGAACCGGTCGCCGCCGCCCCCCAACCCATCATGTCCACGCCAGACGCCACAGCGGCCCCAACAGCGGCACCGGCGCCTGCACCGGCCCCTGCCCCTGCGCCTGCCCCTGCCCCCGCACCGGCGCCCGCACCGGCGCCCACTGCCGCGCAGACCCTCGCCGCCGCGCCGCTGAAGGACGACGGCAACATCGTGCGCACCGGCCTCATCGTAGCAGGCGTCGTGGCCACGATCGTGATCGGCGCCGGCGTGGTCGGAACCGTCATCGGCCAGCGGATCGACACGCCGGCCATCGCCCCGCCGCCGGCTCCTGTCGCGCCCTATGCGCCGACGGTGGCCGAACCTGCCACACCCCAGGGCGCCGGCGTGGTAAAGGCCGTGCTGATGGGCCTGCCGCGCCTGTCCGTCTATTTCGACACGGCCAAATCCGACGTCACCCCCGAATTCGACGGCGCAGCTGCCGACATCAAGGCCTATGCCGATGCAAACCCGGACGCCCGGTTCGACGTGTCGGGCTACAACGACCCGCGCGGCGACGCCGCCATGAACGCGGAACTTTCGAAGGCGCGCGCAATCAACGTTGCAGCCGCGCTGGTGGCACTCGGCATCGCCCAGAACCGGATCGATCTCGAAAAGCCGCCGGAAACCACCGACAGCACGACGACAATGGAAAATGCCCGGCGCGTCGACGTCTCCGTCGAAGGCGGCCCGTCCAGCTGACCCCGGGGAAAGGGGGCGGGGCCCTTTCAGGCCCCGCCGGCTGCCCTACTTCCCGCCCGACAGCGCCGCCTTCAGCCCCGGCGCAAACTCGGCGCCATGCGGCACCTTCGCGCTCGATGCAGCAACCGTGCCGCCGATCGGCTCGGCCCGTCCGCCGATGCACTTCGACAGGAAATTCTCCGTCACTGCCATGAAGGCGATGTTGTTTTCCGGCCGGGCAAAGCCGTGGCCTTCATCGGGGAACAGCACATAGGTGACAGGGATGTTCCTGGCCTGCATCGCTGCCACGATCTGGTCGCTCTCGGCCTGCTTCACCCGCGGGTCGTTTGCCCCCTGCCCGATCAGCAGCGGCTTCACGATCCGGTCCGCATGGGTCAAAGGTGAACGCTCCTTCAGCCAGGCCCTGCCGGCTTCGGTATCGGGATCGCCCATCCGCGCGATCAGCTGCTTGCGAAACGCCTCCCAATAGGGCGGCACCGTCGACAGCAGGGTCGTCAGGTTCGATGGCCCCACGATGTCCACCCCGCAGGCAAAGGCCTCGGGCGTGAAGGTCAGCCCGGCCAACGTTGCATAGCCGCCGTAGCTGCCGCCCATGATCGCCACCCGCTTCGGGTCTGCGATCCCCTGCTTCACCGCCCAGTCCACCGCATCCAGAAGGTCATCGTGCATTTCCCGGCCCCAGGCCCCGTTCCCAGCATTGGTGAAGGCCTTGCCGAACCCGGTCGAGCCCCGGAAATTGGTCTGCAGCACGGCATAGCCCCGGTTTGCCAGGAACTGCGTCTCGCCGTCGAAGCCATAGCCGTCGCGCGCCCAGGGCCCGCCGTGCACCAGCAGCACCATCGGCAGCGGCGTCGCGGGCTTCAAGCCCGCGCCATCAGGTCCGGCAGGCTTCTCCCCGGCGGACACAGGAAGCGTGAGGTAGCTCACCAGCGTCTTGCCATCGCGCGACCGGATTTCCACCGGCCGCATCTTCGCCAGCGGTGCGCCGGCCAGCTCCGGCCGGCTGTCGAACAGCTTGGTCAGCGTCCCCAGCTTGCGGTCATAGAGCCAGGTGGATGACGCCGAATCCGAATTGAGGGTCGCCACCGTCCACTTGTCGTCGGCATAGGTCCGGCTCCCGATCGCCCATTCGCCAAGCTTCGAATCGAGCAGCGCAATGTCGTTGGCAACCGCCTGGTCCAGCACCGTCCATTGCGGCTTCAGATACTCGATCTGCACCGCTTCCAGCCGGCCGGTCTTTGGGTTGATCATCAGCCCGCCCACATCGGCCCGGCTGTCCTCGGCCAGCTTGGTCATCTCGCCGGTCGCGAAGTCCATCGCGAACGCCGCCGCCGTGTCGCGCCCGCGTGCATCGATCCAGTAAAGCGTCCTGCCGTCGACGGAAAATCCGATCGGCTGCGTCGTCTGGCTGTCGTCCAGCCCGAACGACACGAAAGGCTTTTCCTCCACCTTGCCGTCCACCACCCGGAACAGGTCTTCCCCGCCCGCCGCATTCGGACGAGAGGCAACCCGGATAGCCAGGTCCTCATCGGCAATGAAACTGCCGAACCCGTCGTTGCGGAAAACCTCGCTCAGCTTGCCGGTCTTCAGATCCAGGCTGTGCACATCATGCCAGCGTTCGTCGCGGTTGTTCAGCCCCACGAGGATACGGTCCGTCACCCGGTCCGACGTGCCCACGATCTGCACCCGCGTCTTCTCGAACGGCGTCAGGACACGCGGCTCGCCGCCCGTCGGCGCCACGCCATAGAGAAGGAAATTCTCGTCGCCCCCCTTGTCGTTGATGAACATGATCATCGAGGAATCAGGCGACCAGAAATGCTGCCGGATCGGGCGCGCCGGCTCCTTCGTCAGAACCCGCGCATCCGCCGGGTGAGAGGCCGGGGCAACCCACACATTCAGAACCCCGTTCGACGGCGCAATCCAGCTCAGCCATTTGCCGTCCGGGCTCAGCCGCCCCTGCGCCCTGACTGGATTGCCGAACAGCTTGGCACGCGCGATCAGAGGGGTCTTGGTCATCTTGGCTCCCGAAGTTGCAGGTTGGGCGAGTGCGGGCGCGCAGGTCAACAGCGCGAAGCCGGCCAGGAATGCGGTCTTCATCTTGTGTCTCTCCCATGTGTTGACACCGGCCCCCTCAGCCCGGCGCGCGGGCGGGGGATAGCAGGCGGGCGGCCGCGGGAGAAGGGGCGGCCGAGGGCCAAGCCCGCGATCCCGCCGGAAGGAAAGGGAAAAGAAAGATTGCGGGCAGAGCCCGCCCGTCGAACATGGCAAAAGGGCGGGGGTTAAAGACCCCGCCCTTTCGCATGTCGGCCGTGATTTCGATGAGTCTGCCGGTCAGTGCTGCGCACTGATGGCAGCCATCTGCATCAGAAATCCATGCCGCCCATGCCGCCCATGCCACCCGGCATGCCGCCACCGGCAGGCTTGTCTTCGGGCAGTTCGGCGATGGTCGCCTCGGTGGTGATCAGCAGGCCGGCAACCGAAGCCGCATCCTGCAGCGCCGTGCGGACAACCTTGGTCGGGTCGACAACGCCGGCCGAGACCAGGTTCTCGTACACGTCGGTCTGCGCATTGAAGCCGCGGGTCTCGTCATTCTCGCGCAGCAGGTTGCCGGCAACCACAGCGCCGTCATGGCCCGCATTCTGCGCGATCTGGCGAAGCGGCGCCTGCAATGCACGACGAATGATGTCGATGCCCCGCGTCTGGTCGTCGTTCGCACCCTTCAGCCCGTCCAGCGACTTGGTCGCATAGAGCAGTGCAGTGCCGCCACCCGGAACGATCCCTTCTTCCACGGCCGCGCGGGTCGCATGCAGCGCGTCGTCGACGCGATCCTTGCGCTCCTTCACTTCCACCTCGGTCGAACCGCCGACCTTGATCACGGCAACGCCACCGGCCAGCTTCGCCAGCCGCTCCTGCAGCTTTTCGCGGTCATAGTCGCTGGTGGTCGTCTCGATCTGGGCGCGAATCTGCTCGACACGTCCCTTGATCGCGTCGGGCGCACCGGCGCCGTCGACGATGGTGGTGTTGTCCTTGTCGATGGTAACCTTCTTGGCCTGGCCAAGCATCTGGAGGTTCACATTCTCCAGCTTGATGCCCAGGTCCTCGCTGATCATTTCACCGGCGGTCAGCGTGGCGATGTCTTCCAGCATCGCCTTCCGGCGATCGCCGAAGCCCGGCGCCTTCACGGCCGCAACCTTGAGGCCACCACGCAGCTTGTTCACCACCAGGGTCGCCAGCGCTTCGCCCTCGACGTCCTCGGCAATGATCAGCAGCGGACGGCCCGACTGCACAACCGCTTCGAGCACCGGCAGCATCGCCTGCAGGTTCGACAGCTTCTTCTCGTGGATCAGGATGTAGGGGTTGTCGAGTTCCACCTGCATCTTTTCCGCGTTGGTGATGAAGTAGGGGGAGAGGTAGCCGCGGTCGAACTGCATGCCCTCGACAACGTCGAGTTCGAAGTCAAGGCCCTTGGCCTCTTCCACGGTGATCACGCCTTCCTTGCCGACCTTCTCCATCGCTTCGGCGATCTTCTCGCCGACAACGGTGTCGCCGTTGGCCGAGATGATGCCGACCTGGGCGATTTCAGCCGAGTTGGAAACCGGCTTGGAGCGCGCCTTCAGATCTTCGACGACCTTCAGGACCGCGATGTCGATGCCGCGCTTCAGGTCCATCGGGTTGATGCCGGCCGCAACCGACTTCAGGCCCTCGCGAACGATCGCCTGGGCAAGCACGGTCGCGGTCGTGGTGCCGTCGCCGGCGATGTCGTTGGTCTTCGACGCCACTTCGCGCACCATCTGGGCGCCGATGTTCTGATACTTGTCCTTGAGTTCGATTTCCTTCGCAACCGTCACACCGTCCTTGGTGATGCGCGGCGCGCCGAAGCTCTTCTCGATCACGACGTTGCGGCCCTTGGGCCCAAGCGTCACCTTCACTGCGTCGGCAAGAATATCCACACCTTGCAGGATGCGTTCACGGGCTTCCCGCCCGAATTTCACTTCCTTGGCTGCCATGTTTCTTGTTCCCTCGTTCAGGGCGCGCGCAGAAATGCCCGCGCCGAAAAGTTGTCGTTGCCCCGGGCAATGCCGGGGGCCTCATGCCGTTGGCAGCACCCCGGCCCCGCACAGGCGGATGGCCGGCGCGCCGGCAGGCTCAGGCAGCGGCCTTCATCGCAGCAGCACCGTGGATCACGCCCAGGATGTCGCTTTCCTTCATGATGATCAGGTCCTCACCGCCGACCTTCACTTCCGTGCCCGACCATTTGCCGAACAGGATGCGGTCACCGACCTTGACGTCCATGGCGATCCGGTCGCCATCCTCGTCCTTGGCACCCAGGCCAACGGCGACAACTTCGCCTTCCTGCGGCTTTTCCTTGGCCGTATCCGGAATGATGATGCCGCCAGCCGTCTTTTCCTCGGCTTCGATGCGGCGAACGAGCACGCGGTCGTGCAGGGGTGTGAATTCCACCATGTTGATCCCTCTTCGGTTCGCTTCAGTTGAAAAGCGGCTAGGCGGATATCCCGCTCAACCGCTCCTTAGCACTCACCTTTGGGGAGTGCTAGCAGGAGGGAAATAAGATTGCCCGCCACCTTGGTCAAGCTGTTTGCCTCATGAATTTTTGATGTCGGGGAACGCTCCGCTTACACGGCCATCAACCCGGATTGCCGGGCCGAAAGAGCTGCATACAGGCCCCCCTTTTGGCACCGAGCGCCACCCGCTCGCCCGCCCGGATACCGAGATCGAGCGCGTCGAACAGCCGCCCGGTCTGCCCGGCATGGGCAAACCCGACCCGTCCGAACCGTATCCTGCCGCCGGCAACCACCAGGCCCGTTGCCCCCTGCGCGTCCGGAACCGTCGGCGAGCGGGCCTGCAAGCGCAACCACCTCGTCCAACTCGTTGATCGCGCGGCTCAGGTCCTGCACCTGGTGCCCCGTGTCCCTCAGATAGGTTCGGCGGGGGATTACGCCGCATCGCGCTGACCACCAGCTGTCCGCGCAGCGGCAAGCGCGACCGCGCGCCGGCCGACAGGCCAAACGCGACCAGTCTTCCGCGTCGAGACTTGGCATGGGGCCAAACGCGGCCGGCGGCAAAGCCACCGGGTCCGGTTGGGTAGAGGAAGGCGAAAAATGGAAGGGTGGCGGGCGAAGCCCGCTTGTCGGACGGGTTCGTGGGCAGTCGCCCACGCCCCGGCCGGCCGGGCTTGCGGCAAGTCCGCAAGCCAGCGCTGCGCGCTGGTCGCGGCCGCCTTCAGCTAGCCATCTTCAGGCTTGCATCCGAATCCAGCGCATATCCCGCCGACCGCACCGTCCGGATCAGGTCCGGCAGGTCGTCCCCGTTGATCGCCTTCCGCAGCCGCCGGATGTGCACGTCCACCGTGCGCTGCTCCACATAGACATCGCGTCCCCACACCGCGTCCAGCAGCTGCTCCCGGCTGAACACCCGGCCCGGATGTTCCAGAAAGTGCCTGAGCAGCCGGAACTCCGTCGGCCCCAGCTGCACGGCCAGCCCGTCGCGCGTCACCTTGTGTGCGCTGGTGTCCATCGCGATCCCGCCATACTCCAGCGCCCCGCCACTCAGCGCCGGCCGAAGCCGTCGCAGCAGCGCGCGCACCCGGGCCACCAGTTCGCGCGGGGAAAAGGGCTTGGTCACATAATCGTCCGCGCCCGTCTCCAGCCCGCGCACGCGGTCGCTTTCCTCCGCCCGCGCCGTCAACATGATGATCGGCAAGCTCGCCGTCTCGGGCGCCCGGCGCAGCCGGCGGCACACCTCGATCCCGCTCAGGTTCGCGATCATCCAGTCCAGCACCACCACATCCGGCCGGTCCTCCTCGGCCAGCACCAGCGCCTCCTCGCCATCGGGCGTCGTGATGACGTCGAAACCCTCCTTGTCGAGGTTGTAGCGGATCAGCTCGACCAGGTTGGCATCGTCTTCAACCAGCAGGATCTTCGGGCGCATCAGGGTCTCCTCTCGGCTCGGGCCGGCATCCGTCTCAATTGCTTGTGATCGTGGCGATCGTCGCCGTCTGGTCCGTCTTGATCCGGGCGGACAGACGTTCGCCGGTCACCGAAAAGTGAACCAGCTCGGCGATATTGGTGGCATGGTCGCCAATCCGCTCCAGATTCTTGGCGATGAACAGCAGATGCGCCGACGGCGTGATATGGTGCGGATTTTCCATCATGTATGTCAGCAGGCTGCGGAACAGGCTGGTGTACAGGTCGTCCACCTGGCTGTCGCGCTCCATCACCTGCATCGCCAGCTCGACATCCCGGTCCACATAGCTGTCCAGCGCATCGCGGATCATCGAGGCGGCTACCTTCGCCATCTCCGGAACAATCACCGCCGGGCCGATCGGCGCGGCCTGTGTCAGCACGGGCACGCGCTTCCCGATGTTCTTCGCATAATCCCCGATGCGCTCGATGATCGCAGAGATCTTCAGCGCGGCCACGATCTCGCGCAGGTCGTCCGCCATCGGCGACCGCAGCGCAATTATGGTCACGGCCTGGCGCTCGGCCTCGTTCTCCATGGCATCCAGCTCGGTGTCGCGGACAACCACTTCGGTCGCGGCATCGGCATCTCGCCGCCTCAGCGCATCCACCGCATCCTTCACCTGCGCTTCGGCAAGTCCACCCATCTGGCCGATCAGCGAACGCAGCTGCTCGATCTCCTCGTCGTACGAGCGGACCGTATGTGCAGTCGGGATCTGGCCCATGCTCATCCCCTCAGCCGTACCTCCCCGTTATATAGTCCTTGGTGCGGGTTTCCTTCGGATTGGTGAAGATCTCCCGTGTGTCGCCATATTCCACCAGCGTGCCCAGATGGAAAAAGGCGGTCTTCTGGCTCACCCGTGCGGCCTGCTGCATATTGTGGGTCACGATCACGATCGCATAGCGCCCGCGAAGGTCGTCGATCAGTTCTTCGATCTTCGCGGTCGCAATCGGGTCCAGCGCGCTCGCCGGCTCGTCCATCAGGATCACTTCCGGGTCCACGGCCACCGCGCGCGCAATGCACAGCCGCTGCTGCTGCCCCCCCGAAAGCGCAGTGCCCGAATCCGCCAGCCGGTCCTTCACCTCGTCCCACAGCCCGGCGCGGCGCAGCGATTTCTCCACCACCCCGTCCATGTCGGCCTTGCTCCGCGCAAGGCCGTGAATCCGCGGGCCGTAGGCCACATTCTCATAGATGCTCTTGGGGAACGGGTTGGGCTTCTGGAACACCATCCCCACCCGCGCACGCAGCTGCACCACGTCCATCTCGGGGGAATAGATGTCCTGCCCGTCCAGCTGGATCTCGCCCTTCACGCTGGCGCCCGCCACCGTGTCGTTCATCCGGTTGAGGCACCGCAGGAACGTCGATTTCCCGCAGCCCGACGGCCCGATGAAGGCCGTCACATCGTCCGTGGTCACGTCGATCGAAACGCCCTTCAGCGCCTCGAACTCGCCATAAAAGACACGCACGTCCCGCGCCGTCATCTTCAGCGTGCTCTCGGGCCCGGCCAGAGGTGCGGGCACAGCGGTCACGGCCGCCGCAGAGGCCGCAGATTGGGTCATCTCGTTCACCAGCGCACCTCGAAACGGTTCCTCAGATAGATGGCAAGGCTGTTGATCGTCAGCAAAAACACCAGCAGCACGATAATCGCGCCGCTCGTCTTTTCCACAAAGCCCCGGCTCACATTGTCCGACCAGATGAAAATCTGCACCGGAAGCGCGGTCGCAGGCTGGGCCAGGCCCTGCGGAACGCTGGTCAGGAAGGCCCGCATCCCGATCATCAGCAGCGGCGCCGTTTCGCCCAGCGCGCGCGCCATGCCCAGGATGGTCCCGGTCAGCATCCCCGGAAGCGCAAGCGGCAGCACATGGTGCGTCACCACCTGCACCCGGCTGGCCCCGATCCCAAGCGCTGCATCCCGGATCGACGGCGGAACCGCCTTGATCGCCGCCCGGCTGGCGATCACGATCACCGGCAGCGTCATCAGCGCCAGCGTCAGCCCGCCCACAACCGGGGCCGACCGCGGCATGTTCATCACGTTCAGGAACACCGCCAGCCCCAGCAGGCCGAAAATGATCGACGGCACAGCCGCCAGATTGTTGATCGACACCTCGATGATGTCGGTCCAGCGGTTCTTTGGCGCGAATTCCTCAAGGTAGATCGCCGCCAGCACTCCAACCGGGAAGCTGATCAGCAGCGTCACCATCAGCGTCAGGAAGCTGCCCTTCAGCGCGCCCCAGATGCCGGCCAGCTCGGGATCGACCGAGTCCGCCCCCGAAAGGAAGGTCCGGTTCAGCCCCGTCTCCAGCTTTCCCGATGCAACCAGCCGCTTCCAGGCCGCGATCTCCAGGTCACTGACCGGCCGGTTGCCCTCGTCGGCTACAAGGTCGATATTGCCCTTCGCCAGCTGGTCCAGGTTCGACGTCGCGATCAGCCACATCGGCTTCGTCTGGCCGATCAGCGACGGGTCCTCGGCCACCGCCTCGCGCAGCGCCAGCCAGGCCCCGTCCGATACGATCTCCACATCGTCCCCATGCGCCCGCTCCACCGAATCCGTCATCACCGCCTGGAAATTGGCGCGCCGCAACAGCGTCGGGTCCTTGGCAACTGCGTCCGCCGTTACCCCAAGCCGCGTCGCATCGAATGTCACCGGCACCAGCACCCGGGTCTGGACAAAGCTGGTCCATCCGGTTGCAATCACCGTCGTCATCAGGAACACGAGGAAACTGATCGCGATCATCAGGGCACCCAGCCCCAGCAGGCGGAAGTTCCGCTCCTGGGCATAGCGTCGCCGGATGCGCGCCTGCATGGCTGGGGAGGCCCAGGCAGTCGGCGCCGCAGCGCCGGCAGACGCCCGCGCCGCTGCCCCGGCAGCGGGTGCAACAACCTCAGTCATAGGCCTCCCGATACTTCTTCACCACGGCCAGCGCATAGATGTTCAGAGCCAGCGTCACCAGGAACAGCACCAGCCCAAGCGCAAAGGCCGAAAGCGTCTTGGCGCTGTCGAACTCCTGGTCGCCGGTCAGCAGCGCCACGATCTGCGCCGTCACCGTCGTCACGCTGTCGAACGGGTTCAGGGTCAGGTTGGCGGCAAGCCCGGCTGCCATCACCACGATCATCGTCTCGCCGATTGCCCGGCTCACCGCCAGCAACACGCCGCCCACGATTCCGGGAAGCGCCGCCGGAATCAGCACCCGCCGGATCGTCTCCGAAGGCGTCGCCCCCAACGCAAGGCTGCCGTCGCGCATTGCCCGCGGCACCGCCGTCAGCGCATCGTCCGCCATCGAGGAAACGAACGGGATGATCATCACCCCCATCACAAGGCCTGCGGCCAGCGCACTTTCCGAGCTCGCATTGGAAATGCCGATGGAAATCGCGAAATCCCGCACGGCCGGCGCCACCGTCAGTGCCGCGAAAAAGCCGTAGACCACCGTCGGAACACCCGCCAGCACCTCCAGCACCGGCTTTGCCACCCGGCGAAATCCAGGGGCTGCATATTGGGTCAGGAAGATCGCCGTCATCAGCCCCAGCGGAATCGCCACCACCATCGCGATGATGGCGCCGATGAACACCGTCCCCCAGAACAGCGGCACGGCCCCGAACGCGCCGGAAGATCCCACCTGGTCGGCCCGGATCGCAGTCTGCGGCGACCATTTGGTGCCGAACAGGAACTCGATCGGGCTAACCATCTGGAAGAAGCGGAAACTCTCGAACACCAGGCTTGCGACGATGCCGAAGGTGGTCAGGATCGCGACCAGCGATGCCACCACCAGCAGCGCCATGGTCATCCGCTCGACCCGGGTGCGCGCCCGGAACTGCGGCGTCAGCCGGCTCCAGCCCCACAGCCCGCCGACAGCGCCCAGCGCCAGCGCGCCCAGCCCGAACACCAGCCCATAGCGCTGCTCGGCCGCCTTCCACACCACCGCGGCACCCTCGGCATAGGGGTTGAAGGCAGCCCGGTAATCGCCGCGCACCAGCCCCCGCACCTCCGACAGAAAGGCCGCCCGCTCCAGTTCGCCCGGGCCCACCGCGCCGGCCGGAAGGCTTGCCAGCACCTCGCGCGAAACAAGCGCGCTGCCGAAAATCCCCCAGGCCGCCAGCAGCGCGAGTGCCGGCAGCAGGGCAAGGATCGCGACGAACGCGCCATGATAGCCGGGTCGCGAATGCACCGCGCCGACGGTGGTGCCCATTGCAGAGACAAAGCCTGTGCCGCGCTGCCGCCCGAACAAATAGCCGGCTACTCCCAGCAGCAGCGCAAGCATCAGGCCAAGACCGGGCGTCACGCCAGATCCTCCGCCCGCAGCGGCGTCAGCTTCTCGGCCCGGGCCCGGTATTGGGCCCGCGTGGCTTCCGGAGACGGGACCAGGCCGCGCCGCTGCAGATAGCCCCCCGGCGCCCAGGCCCGGTCGCTGGTATATTCATCCAGAAAGGCGCGCAGTCCCCGGATCGCCTGCACATGCTGCGCCTTCACATAGATGAACAGCGGCCGCGACGCCGGGTAGCGAAAGCTCGAGATCGTCTCGTAGTTCGCCGTCACCCCGTCGATCGCCACATCGCGCAGCGTGTCCAGGTTGCGCTCCAGGAAGCTGAACCCCAGCACCCCGATGGCAGCCGGATTCGACCCCAGCTTCTGAACGATCAGATTGTCGTTCTCGCCCGCCTCAACATAGGCGCCATCCTCGCGGATCTTGTTGCAGATCACCTTGTGCCGGTCCTCGTCGGTCGTCTTCAAGGCCGTCATGGCCGGGTCCGTATCGCAACCCGGCACCATGTACAGTTCGTTGAAGGCATCCCGCGTGCCGCTCGTCGGAGGCGGCCCGATCACCTCGATCCGGATCGGCGGCAGGGCCGGGTTTACATCGCGCCAGGTGCGCGCAGTCTGCTTCCGGCCCCACGGCTCGGCCGCCAGCGCGGCATAGACATCGCGCAACGTCAGGTTGATCGCCTTGCCGCCCTTGCCCTGCGCGATCACAACCCCGTCGATCCCCACCTGGATCTCGACAATATCCTTCGCCCCGTTCTGCACGCAATCGGCAAGCTCCGCCGGCTTCATCCGCCGCGACGCATTGGCCACATCGGGAAAGCGCGAACCAAGCCCCGCACAGAACAGCTTGATGCCGCCCCCTGTGCCGGTCGCCTCCACGATCGGCGCCAGGTAATCGGGGTTGTTGCGGCTGAAATTCTCCGCAACCGCCGTGGTAAAGGGAAACACGGTCGAGGAACCCACGATCCGGATCTGCGTCCGCGAATCCGAGCACGACGCAAGCAGCGCGGCGGCCGAGGCTGCCAGCACCATCGCCCGCAACCGGACTGCCCGAATCTCTGGCCGGCTTGGCAAAGAAAAAACGCCTTCGATTCAGGGCCTTGGCCCAGTATACCCCGGATCACGCCAGGGCCCGTTGCAGCCGATCTACGGCCAGTGCGTGCGGCTTATGTGACGCTCTCATTGCGATTTTGTGACGACCGGGGCGTTTGGTGCAGCTGCGCCTCGCCCCCCGCCGCGTCGCCCCTCAGCGGCGTCTGCACCGGAAGCGTGAACGACGCGTTCGTGCCCTCCCCCTGCCGGCTAAGGATCTCCAGCCGACCCCGGTGCCGCTCCACGATATGCTTCACGATCGCCAACCCCAGCCCGGTCCCCCCCATCGAACGCGACCGGCCCGTATCCACCCGGTAAAATCGTTCGGTCAGCCGCGGCAGATGCTCGGGCGCAATCCCGTCGCCCTGGTCGATCACCGACACCCGCACCATCGGCTCGCCGCGCGCCACCGCCTCATGCCGGGCAACCAGATGAATGCTCGTCCCGGTCTGCCCGTATTTCAACGCGTTCGACACCAGGTTGTGCAGCACCTGCAACAGCTGGTCGCGATCGGCCACCACCTGCGGCAGCCCCGGCTCCACCTCCAGCTCCAGCTTCCGCCCGTCCGCCTCCAGCCGCATCGCCAGGGTTCTTCCCACATCCGCCAGCAGCGGCGGCAGCTCCAGCAGTGTCTGCGGCCGCACATGCTTGTCCAGCTCGATCCGGCTCAGGCTCAACAGGTCGTCGATCAACCGCGACATCCGCCCGGCTTCGCCCGCCATGATCTCAAGGAACCGCCGCCGCGCCGGCTCGTCCTCGGCCGCCGGCCCCAGCAGGGTCTCGATGAAGCCCGAGATATTGGCCAGCGGCGTGCGCAGCTCGTGGCTCGCATTCGCCACGAAATCCGCCCGCATCCGCTCGGTCAGCCGGGCCTGGGTCATGTCCGAAAAGCTCAGCAGCAGCCGCCCGTCAGGGCCCAGCTCCGGGTCCAGCGCCACCACCCGCACCTGGAATGCGCCGTCCTGCGGACCCAGCGTCGTCACCTCGCGCGGCTCCGGGCGCTGGCCTGCCATCCCCAGCCGCAGCGCCTCGATCACCACGGGGTGCCGCACCGTCTGCCGCACATCGGCCCCCACGATCCGCTGCCCGAACAACTCCAGCGCGTCGGCATTGGCGGCAACCACCCGCCAGCCGCCCGACACCAGGATCGCCGGGTCCGCAAGCGCAGTGATGCTGATCCTGTCCCAGCCGTCGCCAGGCCTTCCGCCGGACGGGGCCATCAGGTTGCGCGGCCGCAGGGGCAACTCATCCTCCTCGGGTGCAGAAACCGGTGCCACTGCCCGATAGACCAGGAATATGACAAGCCCTATCAGCAAGCCATAGAGCAGCGGCGATATGCCCGCCCGGGCCGCAAGCGCTGCCGCCGGAAGCCCGGCCGCAGCCGCAATCGCCGTCCACTGAAGCTGCCGCGCCGTCACCGGCGCTGGTTGCCACAATCGGCGCTGCGGTGCACCCGGTTTCGGGAACCGGGGCGGCTCAGCCCTTCAGCGCCTTCACCACGCCCGCGCCCATCCCGCCCATCAGGTCCAGCAGCCTGTCCGGGTCCTGCCGCTTCAGGTCCAGCAACGCCATCTCCGGCCCGCCGCCCCCCACCGGGATCTCGCGCAGGCCCTGGCGCATCCCGTCGAGGATGATCGCCGCCGCTTCGTCGGCCGTGATACCGGCGTCCACATCGTCGGCGCCTGCACCCTTCACCGTGCCGTCGCCGGTCAGCGCCCGCGCGCCGATCTCGGTCCGCACAAAGCCCGGCACGATCGTCGTCACGGCCACCCCGCGATGCGCAATCTCGGTGCGCAGCGCATCGAAGAAGCCCATCACAGCGTGCTTGGCCGCGCAATAACCGGTCCGCTGCGGCGAACCCACCTTGCCCGCCACGCTCGCCACCACCGCCACATGGCCCTCCCCGCGGGCCAGCATCTGCGGCAGCACCAGCTTCGTCAGATGCACCGGCGCAAAGAAATCGACCTCCATGATGGTCCGATAGACGGAAAGTTCGGTGTCCTCGGCCAGGCTCCGCTGCGAAATGCCCGCATTGTTCACCAGCAGGTCGATGGCACCGGCATGGTGCACGATCGCCGGCAGCAGGTCATGGTCGGTCGCCTCGAAGGGCAGCACAACGGCGTCGGGCACATCGGCCGCCACCCGGGCCAGCGCCTCCCGGTTCCGCCCCGAAAGGATCAGGCAAGCCCCGGCCCGCCCGAAAGCCCGCGCAAGCCCGGCCCCGATCCCCGAGGAGGCGCCCGTGATCCAGACTCGTTTGCCCTCGAAACTCACTGGGCGAAGCTCCAGGGCGGCACCATCGGCGCCTTCATCAGCACAGGGTGCACGAAGGTCAGCAGTGCCCACAGCGCGATGCCGCCCAGCACCGGCACCAGCCCGGGCCACACCGCGCCCCACGGCTGCCGCCCGGCAGGCTGTGCCCCGAACGGCCAGAAGCTCGTTTCCCGCTCATACCGCGCCCAGGTCTCGCCCATCAGGCGGCGCTTCTTAAGGTCCTGGTGCGCGGCCCCCAGCAGGGCCAGAGCGCCCACCCCGGCCGCCAGGATCACCGTCGGCAAGCTGCCTGACAGTGTTGCATGAACAGCCGCCCACAGCGCGAAGCTCCACATCATCGGATGCCGCGTGATCCTCAGCACTCCGCTTGCCGGCCGATCCGTCACCGGCACGCCTGCCAGCGCCTTGTTTGCCGGCGTCACCGAACCCACGAACAGGACAGACGCCAGCAGCATCACCAAGGTCGCCACATGCCAGGCCCCTGACGGCGCCACCCACAGCACCACGGGCTCGAGATCGCGATACACATACATCGCAGCCCCCAAAAGCGCGAAGGACAGCAGCGCATAAAGGCCCTGAAATCCCTTCTCGCCCAAGTGCACGACGATCCCGTCGCGCACCCCGGCCGTCGCCATCCCGATATGGGTCAGCACGAAGGCCGCCATCAGCAGCGTGAACACTAGCATACGTTCCTCCACCCCGGTCCTCGCGCCGGTCTCTCAGCGCCGATAAGCTTCTGGAAGCTCGGTCCGCTCGCGGCCCGGCAGATAGCGCTGTGCAAGCCTCGTCTGCCGGCTTTCCAGGGCCTGCGGCACCCCGCTGATGAACACCGCCTCCACCTGGGTCGAAAGCTCCAGCGGATCACCAGACCAGACAACGACGTCCGCGGGCGAACCCTGCTTCAGCACGCCCTGCCCGGGCAGCCCGAAGATTTCGGCCGGTGCCCGGGTCACGCTGGCAAAGGCCTGCTCCCAGCTCAGCCCCACTGCGCCCGGCAACCGCCCCTGCGCCACCAGGTTCCCGGCATAATGCGGCAGGTTGCGCGGCTGGAACGAAACATCCTGGTTCGGCGTGCCCAGCGCAACCTTCACCCCGGCCGCCACCAGCCGGCCGACATTCGACATGGTCGCACCCAGCGCCTCGAAGGTTTCGGGCCGGTTCTGCATCCCCAGCGTGATCACCGGCACGCCGGCACGGGCAATCTCGTTTGCAACCATCCAGCCTTCATTGGCCGAAACCAGCACCAGCCGCAGCCCCGGATACATGGTCGGCAGCTTCAGAACCTGCCTGATGTCCGATGCCCGGTCCACACGCACCAGCAGCGGCTGCGCGCTCCGCAGCACCAGCGTCAGCGCCTCGGCATCGTCGCGGGTCACGCGCAGGTCCATGTGCTGGTCGCGCATCGGAAAGGCCAGGCCCCGCTGCACCCGCTGCGCTTCCTCCAGCGCATTGGTCAGTTCGTTCCAGGCCGAAGGCCGCGATCCGCCCGCCAGTGACGCGCCGCGCTCGCCATAGCTCACATACTGGAAGGCCCGCGATTTCAGCGGCACCGACCGGCCCTCGGCAAGGCTCAGCACAAAGCCCTGGCCTGCAAACAGGGTCCGGCCCGGTGCCGGCCCCACAACGGCAGCCGTCACCCCTTCCTGCCGGCTGACGGGAATCGACGTCTCGTTCGGGTTCAGCGCCGTTTCCAGCAGCAGCGCGGCCGATCCGGCCGCAGTCCGCGCAGACTGGTCGTTGGCGCTGTCGTCGCCAGACACTTCGGATGTGCCGATCTGGCTGATCCCGGCAATGATGCCCGGCGTCACCCACTTGCCGGTCGCATCGATCTGCCGGTAGCCGGCGGGAACAGCGGTGCCGGCCTGCACGCCCACCACCACGCCATCGTTCAGCAGCACGGTCCCGCCCTCGATCGGCGCGCCCGTGTTGGTAATCACCTTGCCGCCCGTGATCGCAATGCGCTCCTGCGCGAAGGCGCCGCCCGAAAGCATCAGCGCGGCCGAAAGAACAAGCAACCTTTTCACTTGCGGTCCCCTTCACCCGGCTGGCCCAGTTCGAAATCGCTCACCGGCCGCCGCCGCGGATCATCCGTGTCGTACAGCAGCGCCCCATCGATCCACACCTTCTCGGGCCGCGAATAGACGCTCAGCGGATTGCCGTTCCACAGCACCACATCCGCCTGCTTGCCGGGCTCCAGGCTGCCCACCTTGTCGGCGATGCCCAGCGCCTTCGCCGGGTTGATCGCAATCCAGGTCCAGGCTTCCTCGTCCCTGATCTGCAGCCCCCATTTGCGCCCGTCGGCCACTGCCTTGGCCGTCTCCTGGTTCAGTCGCTGGATTCCGTCTGCATCGTCCGAATGCGTCACCGCGCAGCCGCCGGCTGCGTGCAGGAAGGGCAGATTCTCCTCGATCCCGTCATAGCTTTCCAGCTTGAAGCCCCACCAGTCGGCCCACAGCGCCCCGCAGATCCCTTCCTGCTTCAGCAGATCGGCGATCTTGTAGGCCTCCACCGCATGGTGAAACGCCGCCACCTTATAGCCGAACTCCTTCGACAGCTGGATGATGTTCGCCATCTCGTCGGCCCGATAGCAATGGTTCTGCACCAGGATCCTGCCGTCCAGCACACCCGCCAGCGTCTCCATCTGCAGGTCGCGCTTCATCGGCCCCTTCGATGCCTTCAGCTTTGCCTGGTAATCCCGCGCATTCGCCCAAGTCTGCCGCATGTAGGCGACATTGCCCATCCGGGTCTGCGGCATCTGGTTCTTCGTGCCATAGACCCGCTTGGGGTTCTCCCCGCAGGCCATCTTCAGGCTCCAGGGCGCTCCCGGCATCAGCATGTCCTGCGCGGTGCGCCCATAGACATTCTTCAAAGTCGCCCCGCGCCCGCCAAACAGGTTGGCAGATCCCGGCAGCACATGCAGCACCGTCACTCCACCGGCCAATGCCCGGGAAAAGCCCGGGTCCTGCGGCCACACCGAATGGATTGCCCACACTTCGGGCCGGGCCGGGCTCGTCGCCTCATTGCCGTCCGAATGCGCCGGCACGCCCGGCGACGGATAGTTGCCGAGGTGCGAATGGATGTCGATGATCCCGGGCGTCACCCACTTGCCCTTGCCATCGATCACCGTCGCGCCGGCCATGTCCACGCTCTGCCCGATGGCAACCACCTTGCCGCCCGCAAACCGCACGGCCCCATTGTCGAGTCTGCCGCCCTTGCCGTCGAAGATCGTCACATTGGCGATCACGGTCGGCGCGCCCGGCCAGGGCCGATAGGTCGATTGCACCGCATTCTCGGCATCCGGGCTCCCGCCGGGCAGCGCTGCAACCGGCTGAGACGCCGCCTGTGGCTTCCCGCCACCCGTCGTCGCACATCCGGCCAGCAGCAGCGCCAGCAACCCGATCCCCGCAGCCCGCATCAATTCGCCTTTCCCGGATAAATCCCTGCCGCCTGCGGTTCGCCAACCTCGGCAGCCCCCGCAAACGCGTCGTCCTGCAACGTGCCGAGGTGCATCAGCCGCTTGATCAGCGGGCTGATCAGCAGCACGGCAACCCCTGCCCCCACGCCCAGCCATCCCACATTGCTGTAAACCGCCAGCACCGACTCCTTCGTCGCCGTGCCCGAATGCCCGCCGGTCGCGCTCGCGATCAGCCCGGCCGCGAAATTCCCCGTGGCAGACGCAAAGAACCAGCTTCCCATGATGAGGCTTGCCATGTGCGGCGGCGCCAGCCGGTTCATCGCACTCAACCCCACCGGAGACAGGCACAGCTCGCCCGTCGTCGCAAACAGATACAACAGGAAAATGAAGATCACCGGCACCAGGTCCGGGGCCGCCGCCGCACCCCACACCAGCACCAGGAAGCTCAGGCCCACCTGCATCAGCGCCAGCCCGAACTTCGCCGGGCTGCTCGGCTCCCAGCCGCGCCGCCCCAGAAACAGCCAGAGCCCAGCGAACAGCGGCCCCAGCGTGATGATGTAGAAACTGTTCACACTCTGGAACACACTCGCCGGCACCTCCGTCCCCAGGATGGTCCGGTCCACATGCCGGTCGGTGAACAGGTTCACGCTGCTGCCATGCTGCTCGAACAGCGCCCAGAACAGGATCGAGCCCATGATCAGGAACATCGCGGCAAAGATCCGGTCCCGGTCCTGGCGCGGCAGCTTCGTTACCGCAGTGAAGATCACATAGCCCACCAGCAGCGCGCCGAACCCGCCCAGAAGGGTGCCCACCAGATCCTGGTTCTGGATCATCCACCAGCACACGCCCACACAGCCAATCCCGCCCAGATAGATCAGCCACTCCAGCGGCACGCCCGCCACCGGCGTCTTCAGCAGCGCCGGGTCCTGCGCCTCGCCCCGCCCTTCCAGCCAGGGCTTGCCGATCACGAACACCACCAGCCCCAGCAGCATCCCCACGCCCGCCGCGCCGAAACCCCAGGCCCAGCCATAGGTCTCCCCCAGCCAGCCCGCCGTCAGCGCACCCAGGAACGCCCCCAGGTTAATCCCGATGTAGAAGATCGTGTAGGCCGGATCGCGGCGCACATCCGTCCGCCGATACAGCTGCCCCACGATCACGCTGATGTTGGCCTTCAGGAATCCGCTGCCCACGATGATGAAGCTCAGCGCCAGCCAGAAGATGTTGATCGCCGGGTCCGTCGGCCCGCCGCCGCCCTCCACGGCCATCAGCAGGTGCCCGAAGGTCAGCAGCACCGCCCCATAAAGCACCGCCTTGCGCTGCCCGAGATAGCGGTCCGCCAGATAGCCCCCGATCACCGGCGTAATGTACACCAGCGCCGTATAGGCGCCATAGATCACGCTCGCCTGCCCGTCCGAGAACAGCCAGTGCTTGGTCAGGTAAAAGATCAGCAGCGCCCGCATCCCGTAATAGGAAAAGCGCTCCCACATCTCTGCAAAGAACAGCACGAACAGCCCGCGCGGATGCCCGAGCCAGGTCGGCCGGCCCTCTTCCCCCGCAATCCCAGCGGCAGTCTCCGTCACACCTGTCTCCCCGGCCGGTCCCGTCTCCTGCAGGCACCTTGCGAACCGCGCCTTGATGCGGCCCCCGGTGCGCCCGCGCAAGCCCGTTTGCGCCATACGGCGCCATCACGCCGCAGAACCCCTCCCAAAAGCGATGTTGAGAAATCGCCAGCCCGCCCGCACAAGGGCCCTCGAAAGGACCAGCGATGACCGAACGAACCCGCTTCGAGGGCACCGAGAACTATGTCGCGACCGACGACCTGAAGGTCGCCGTCAACGCCGCCGCCACGCTCCGCCGCCCGCTCCTCGTGAAGGGCGAACCCGGCACCGGCAAGACGGTGCTGGCGCACGAGATCTCGAGGGCGCTCGATGCCCCGCTCCTCGAATGGCACATCAAGTCCACCACCAAGGCCCAGCAGGGCCTCTACGAATACGACGCCGTCGCCCGCCTGCGCGACAGCCAGCTGGGCGACCCCCGCGTCGGCGACATCGCCAACTACATCCGCCGGGGCAAGCTGTGGGAGGCCTTCACCGCCCCCGAACTCCCCGTCCTCCTCATCGACGAGATCGACAAGGCCGACATCGAATTCCCGAACGACCTCCTCCAGGAACTCGATCGGATGGAATTCAACGTCTATGAAACCGGCGAGACGGTGAAGGCCGCCCAGCGCCCCATCGTCGTCATCACCAGCAACAACGAAAAGGACCTGCCTGACGCATTCCTGCGCCGCTGCTTCTTTCACTACATCCGCTTCCCCGACACCGACACGATGAAGGCGATCATCGAAGTCCACTTCCCCGGCATCCACAAGGCCCTCGTCCGCGAGGCGCTGACCATCTTCTACGACATCCGCGAAGTCCCCGGCCTCAAGAAGAAGCCGAGCACGTCGGAGCTGCTCGACTGGCTGAAACTCCTCCTCCACGAGGACCTCCCACTCGACATCCTCCAGTCCCGCGACCCGAAAAAGCTGATCCCCCCGCTCCACGGCGCGCTCCTCAAGAACGAACAGGATGTAATGCTGTTCGAACGCCTCGCCTTCATGGCCCGGCGGGAGGGCGGCAGCGGGCGGTAAGGTGTCGGGCGGCGAACGCGAAACTGCCGGCAGGTCGGGCGTTCCGCAATCGCGCCGGCTACCGGGCATTTCCATTCACAGGATTCATTGCGGCTGACAGAACCGACATGGGGCAGCCTTCGGGCAGCAGCCCGTTTTTCGGGGGTAAAATGTCACGGAAATGAACCGTCGCGAAGTGCTCGCGGCCGTCGGCGGCGCTGCCGTGGCCGCAGGGCTGGCACCAGGTGCATCTGCCGCGACGCAACCGCAGCCATTCGACATCACCCGCAGCCATTTCCGGGTCGGCTCGGCGATGGCGATCCCGGCAATGGGCGCGGCGCTGGGCGCCGCGGCGATCT
>BBPE01000550.1_pt3 | contig 37884 bp, 36 predicted proteins | sample 1344301 | NCBI WGS metagenome assembly BBPE01 (sample SAMD00019089, study PRJDB2971) | groundwater metagenome | isolation source: The Cedars highly-alkaline
CAACAGAAAAATGGTGCCGGCTGCAGGAATCGAACCCGCGACCCCCTGATTACAAATCAGGTGCTCTACCAACTGAGCTAAGCCGGCGACGGCGCTGCCTTATCGGATGGCAGGCTCGCGTGCAATTCGGTCAGCCGCTGTTCCTGAGCGCAGTCGCGATTGCGTTGATGGAGAGCTGCAGCCCTTCTGCAATCCGGGCATCCTCCTCGCCGGCGCGGTGGCGCTTCATCAATTCCACCTGCAGCAGGTTCAACGGCTCGATATAGGGCAGGCGCAGCCGGATCGAGCTGTCGAGCGCCGGATTGTGCGCCAGCAGGCGCGACTGAGCCGTGGCGCCAAGCAGGCTGTCGACCGTCCGGCTCCACCCGTCGCGGATCGCCTCGAACAGCGGTGCACCGTCGGAGCCTGCAAGGTCTGCATAGCGCGCCGCGATCCCCATGTCGGATTTCGCCAGCACCATCTCCATATTGCCCAGCATCGCCTGGAAGAAGGGCCACCCGGCCGCCATTGCGCAAAGCAGCCCCTTGTCGGGAAAGGCCGACAGCGCGTGCCCGGCCCCGTACCAGCCCGGCAGCATCACCCGTGCCTGGGCCCAGCTGAACACCCAAGGGATGGCGCGCAGGTCCTCGATCGCGTCGGATGCCGTCCGGCTGGGCGGCCGGCTGCCGATCTTCAGCGTCGCGATCTCGCGGATCGGCGTCATCGCGCGGAAGAAGGCGCGAAACCCCGGCTCGCAATAGACCAGCGCGCGATAGGCCTCGAACGCATCGGCCGACAGCCGGTCCATCGCCGCTTCGAACCGGGCGCGGTCTGCCGGGGGAATGGCCGGGGGATCCAGCGTTGCAAGCACGGTCGCTGCCGCCATGGTGTCGAGCGTGCGGTGGGCAGCCTCGGGCGTTCCATACTTCGCCGCGATCACCTCCCCCTGCTCGGTTATCCGGATCCGGCCGTTCACCGTGCCCGGTGGCTGCGCGCGGATCGCCGCGAAGCTGGACCCTCCGCCCCGCCCAACCGATCCGCCGCGGCCGTGGAACAGCTGGATCGGCACATCCGCTGCGCGGAACACCCCGGCAAGCGCAGCAGATGCCCGGTGCAGCGCCCAGTTGGATGTCAGGTAGCCGCCGTCCTTGTTGCTGTCGGAATAGCCGATCATCACCTCCTGCGCGCCACGGGCGCGGGCGGCCTGCGCCACGCCGGGAAGCGCCAGATAGTCCGCAATGATGGCGGGCGCGGCCTCCAGGTCGGCGATGGTTTCGAACAAGGGAACGACCATCAGGGCAGGCGCTGGCGCCTCGCCCGGCACCAGCAGCCCGGCCTCGCGCATCATCAGCATCGGCTCCAGCAGATCGGACAGGCTGGTCGTCTTGGAAACGATGCTGGTCGTGATCGCCGCCTCGCCGTGCCGGGCCCGGGCCTCGGCGGCGGCGCGGAAGATCGCAAGCTCGGACGCTGTCCGCTCCGAAGCTGGGGCAAGCGGGGTCGCCAGCAGGCGCGGGCCCGCCAGTTCCGCTCGCAGCAGCGCCACACGCGCCGCCTCGTCGAGGCGCCCATAGGCCAACTCCACGCCCGCACGCGCCAGCAGCTCGGCAACGCATGCCTCGTGCACATCACTGTTCTGCCTGAGATCGAGCGTCGCAAGATGAAAGCCGAACTGGCGCACCGCGATCCGCAACGCATCGAGTGCGCCGCCCCCGGCACCGGCCTCGTCCGCGCCCGCCGCAAGCGAGTCGAGATCGGCCATGAACGCAGCCGGCGCAGCATAGGGCTCTGCCGCCACGCGCGCCGGGCGCGGCGGGGGCGCACCCGTCAGCCGCTCGCAGGTGGCGGCCAGCCGGGCATAGATGCCGGTCAGCGCCCGGCGATAGGGCTCGTCGGCCCGCGCCGATGCCAGGTCCCCGCTTGCCTCGGCCAGCTGCAGCACGGCCTCGGGCACCGGCGACAGCTCGGCCGACAGCGACAGCTCCGCGCCAAGGGCATGCACCTGGTCCAGATACCAGCCGAACAGCAGCTCGGCGCTGGCCCGCATGGCAAGGCGCAGCGTGTCGGCGTTCACATTGGGGTTGCCGTCCCGGTCGCCCCCGATCCATGTGCCGATGGTCAGGAAGGCGGGCGGCATCTCGCCCAGTGCCTCGGCCCAGCCCTGTGCCAGCGCGGGCATCACCGGCAGGAAATCGTCGCGCAGCCAGGCCAGCGCCGTCTCGATCTCGTCGGCGACACGGATGCGCTCGCGCCTGAGCGGCCGTGTCTGCCACAGCAGCGCCACCTGGCGCCGGATCGCGGCCTCCACCGTCTCGCCCGGCCCCGACCGCGCAGCGCCGGCATCGCGCAGCGCCATCAGCTCGGCGATGCGCGTCTTGTGGTCGATCATGCTCTTGCGCCGAACCTCGGTCGGGTGCGCGGTCAGCACGGGGGTGATCCGCGCGCGGGCCAGCAGTGCCCGCACCTCGGCCCGCCCGATTCCCTTCGCCTCCAGCTGCTTCACCGCCTCGGCCAAGCCAAACCCGGCCTCGGGCGCCGCGTCTTGAGAAGCAGCCGCCATCTGCCGATCCTCGGCCAGGTTCGCCAGCATGGAAAACAGCATGAATCCGCGCGTGAAGGCCAGCGTGTCGTCCAGCGACAGAGCGCCAAGCTCGGCGGCCACCGCCTCCACCCCGCCTGCACCCCTGTGCCTTTCCACCGAAGCCGCGCGGATCGCCTCTGTCCGCCGGAACAGCGGCTCGCCGCCGCGTGTGCGGATCACGTCTCCGAGGATCCGCCCCAGCAGGCGGATGTCCGGGTTCTGCATGATCGGCTGGCCCGCATTCATCGCCTCGTCTCCTTCGCAACCGCAGCATAGGCGATGCCCCCTGTCCTGCAAGGCCCCCCTTTCCGGATGGCCCCGGTTCCGGATGGCCCCGGTTCCAGATGGTCTGCGTCCCGGATGGCCCCCTCTTCCCTGAACGCCTCGGGCCGGTTACGAACTGGGCTACATGGGTCGGACCATGTCAGGGGGTTTCACGATCCATGGTCGCGCGTGTTGCGACGGTCGCCTATGTCGGGCTCGAGGCCCGCGCCGTCGACGTCCAGGTCCAGCTCTCCTCCGGGCTCGTCAACTTTGTCGTGGTGGGGCTGCCCGACAAGGCGGTGAAGGAAAGCCGCGACCGGGTGACGGCCGCCTTTGCAGCGCTCGGCCTTGCCATGCCGGCGAAGAAGATCACCGTGAACCTCGCGCCGGCCGACCTCGAAAAGGCGGGCTCGCATTATGACCTCCCGATCGCGCTCGGGCTGCTGGCCGCGATGGGCGTGCTCGATGTCGAGGCGCTCGGCGCGTATGTGGCGGTCGGCGAACTGTCGCTGGATGCGCGCATCACACCCTCGCCGGGCGTGCTGCTGGCTGCGATGCACGCCGCATCGGCTGGCCTTGGCCTCATCTGCCCCGGCGCCCAGGGGCCCGAGGCCGCCTGGCTCGCCGGCACGGCCGACGGGATGGAGGTGCTCGCCGCCCCCGATCTCCACGCCCTTGTCGCGCACCTGAAGGGCGGCCAGCAGCTTGCCCGCCCGGATCCGGCGCGGCTGGAAGCAAAGGCCTTCGCCGGCCCCGACCTGGGCGACGTGAAGGGGCAGGAAGCCCCCAAGCGCGCGCTCGAGATCGCAGCCGCGGGCGGCCACAACCTGCTGATGTGCGGCCCGCCGGGGGCCGGCAAGTCGATGATGGCGGCCGCCCTTCCGGGCATCCTCCCCGAGCTCACCACCGCAGAGGCGCTGGAGGTTGCGATGATCGCCAGCCTGGCCGGCACGCTGGAAGGCGGCCGAATCGCACGCGCGCGGCCCTTCCGCTCGCCCCACCATTCGGCCTCAATGCCCGCGCTGGTGGGCGGCGGCACCAGGGCGCGCCCCGGCGAGGTCAGCCTCGCGCATCTCGGCGTGCTCTTCCTCGACGAGCTGCCCGAGTTCCAGCGCGGCGCGCTCGATGCGTTGCGCCAGCCGCTCGAACGCGGCGCGGTCGAGGTCGCGCGCGCGGCGCTCCACGTCACCTATCCGGCGCGCGTGCAACTGATCGCTGCGATGAACCCCTGCCGCTGCGGGCACTTGGCCGACCCGGCGCTCGCCTGCGCGCGTGCGCCTCGCTGCGCGGCCGACTATCAATCGAAGATCTCGGGCCCGCTGATCGACCGCATCGACATCTTCATCGATATCGAGGCCGTGAAGGCGAGCGACCTCGCCCTCCCCCCGCCGGCCGAGCGCAGCGCCGATGTCGCCGCCCGCGTCGCGGCCGCACGCGCCCTGCAGGCCGCCCGCTATGCCGGCACGGGTGCCCGCACCAATGCCGAGGCCGACGGCAAATTGCTGGAGACGCCCGAGCGGCTGGACGAAGTGGCGCGCCAGCTCCTCACCCGGGCTGCCGAAACGATGAAGCTCTCGGCCCGCAGCTGGACCCGCACGCTTCGCGTCGCGCGCACCATTGCAGACCTTGCCGGCGCCGAGGTGACAGCCCGCGCCCATGTCGCCGAGGCGCTTGCCTTCCGCCGACAGGCGCCCGCCAGCTGACCGGCCGGCCGCTGGCCTAACGCTCGCAGCTGGGCTAGCCTCGGCCCTGAGGGAGAGCGTCATGGGCCAATTGCACGACAGCCTGTCGGCCTCGGTGCCACCGGACCAGATTGCAGCAATCGCGCGCCTGCTGGGGGATACGCCCGAAGCAACGGCCCGCACCCTGGGCTTGGCCGTGCCCACGCTGCTCGCCGCGCTCGCAACCAAGGCCTCCCACGGCGAGATGGACAAGGTGATGGCCCTCGTCGACCCGCTGCTCGAGGGTGGCGACCCGCTCGACAGGCTGGCGGAGGGCCTTGCCGACAGCAGCGTGCGCGGGGCGCTGATGGCCAAAGGCCATGCGCTGGCGGACGGGCTGATGGACCCGCAGGCCGGCGCGCTGGCGGGCGCGCTTGCCCGGGCAGTCGGTGTCCGCGCCCACAGCGCCGCCGAGATCGTGAAGCTGGCCGGGCCGGTTGCCGTCGGCGCGCTTTACCGGCAATTGTGCGGCGCCCCGACTGCCGACAGGCTCGCAGCCCTTCTCGAGCACCAGCGCCCCGCCCTGATGGCCATGCTGCCGCCTGCGCTCGCCGGCCTTGCCAGCTCCGCCGCGATCGAGCCGCAGCCGCTGCACGGAACCTCGGTCGAAGGCGCAGCGGGCGCCGCGCAGAGCGCTGGGCGGTGGGCGCCATGGCTTGCGGCAATCGTGGTTGCGATCGTGCTCGTCGCAAGCTTCCGCCCATTCGATACGCCCGGCCCGGCCGGTCCGAATGTGCCGGCCTCCACCGCGATCATCACCGAAGCGCCGGTCGCCCTCGCCCGGGTCGATCTGCCCGACGGCAGCGCACTGATGCTGCCCGAAGGCTCGGCCGCACTGCAGCTCGCGGGTGCACTGTCGGGCGGCCAAGGCGCGCCGCGCAGCGTCCGTCTGGGCGAACTGGGCTGGTCGGCGGCCGACAGCCGACCCGACGAAGCGGGCGCGGACATGCTGCGCGCGGTCGCCCGCGTGCTGAAGGCCTGGCCCGCCGCGCGGGTGCGGATCGAAGGCCATGGCGACGGCACCGGCGACGCAGCGGAAAGCCTTGCAGAGTCGACGGCGCGCGCGCAGGCTGTCGCCGATCTGCTGGTTGCCGATGGGGTGAACGCGCGGAATGTGGCAGCAAAGGGGATCGGCGTCGCGCAGCCGATCGCAACATCCGAAACCGCGGAAGGCCGGGCCCAGAACCGGCGGACCGTGATTATCATCACCGCCCGGGAAGGCGGGACGTTGGGGGATTGAAACAGATGGCGTTGATGTTCGAGCCACTGCGGAAATATGCGGCCTTCAAGGGGCGGGCCCGTCGCCTCGAATACTGGCTCTGGCAGCTGCTGATGTCGGTGCTTCTCTCCGGGCTGCTCGTCTGGGCCATCACCCACATCGGGGCCGATCCCGCCACCATGACACAGGATGATCTGGACGAGGCATTCGCGTCCGGCGCCGGCAGCCTCCCCTTCACGGTCATCGCGATGCTCTGGGTTGCACTGGTGCTTCCGTCGCTCGCCGTCACGGTGCGCCGCCTCCACGACAGCGACAAGTCCGGCTGGTGGCTGCTGATCGGTTTCACCGGTATCGGTGCCTTCGTCCTCCTGATCTTCTATCTGCTCGACAGCACGCGCGGGCCCAACCGTCACGGCCCCGACCCCAAGGGCCGAACCATCTGAGGCTCCCGCTGGCCTCGAAGCATCACGCCATGCCCGGCCAGTCGGCCTTTCGCGTCAGACTGCGGATTTCGTCACGATAGCCCACGCGGATCGCAGCCCGGTCGGCCACGAAGGCCAGCATGATGTCGGGCACACCTGCAACCTCGGCCTCGAAACCGGGAAGCACGCCGCCGGTCACCCAGCCCTGCAGCCCCGGCTTCAGCCCCGGCTTCTCGGCGGCTGTCTTCATCGCGCTCCCGCTCAGCCCCGGCGCATCACCACCGGCAGGCTGCGATACCCGTGCACGAACGAGGAATAGACCCGGGTCGGCGCACCCATCACCTCGACCTGCATCTTCCGCTTGCGCATTTCCTCCAGCAGGATGCCCAGCTGCAGCTCGGCCAGGCGCGCGCCCACGCAGCGGTGGATCCCGAATCCGAAGCTCAGATGCCGACGCGCATTCTCCCGCGCCGGATCCCACACATCGCCGTTCGGGAAGATGCCCTCGTCGCGGTTGGCCGACAGATACCACAGGATCAGCTTCTCGCCGGCCCGGATCTGCTTGCCGCCAACCTCGGCATCCTCCAGCGCGGTGCGGCGCATGTGCGCCAGCGGGGTCTGCCAGCGAATCAGCTCGGACACGCCGTTCGGGATCAGCGACGGGTCCGCCATCATCCGCGCCCAGTTGTCGGGATAGAGGCCCTGCACGATGGCCGAGCCGGTCATGGTGTTGCGCGTTGTGTCGTTGCCGCCCACGATCAGCAGCACCAGATTGCCCATATATTCCATCGGCGACATGTTCTTCGTCGCCTCGGAATGGATCATCATCGAGATCAGGTCGGGCCGCGGCGCCTTCTGCGCGCGCTCGGCCCACAGGTTGGCGAAATAGCCCGCCATCTCGAACAGGATTTCCCAGCGCGCCTTGTTCTTCTCCTCGTCCTCGATGGATTCGAAGTCGACCGCGGCGTCGGACCATCTGGTCAGCAGGCGCCGGTCGTCCCACGGGAAGTCGAACAGGATGGCCAGCATCCCCGTCGTCAGCTCGATCGAAACCCTGTCCACCCAGTCGAAGGTCTCGCCCTCGGGCAGGCTGTCCAGCAGGTCGGCCGTGCGGCGGCGGATATCCTGGTTCTGGCGCGCCATTTCGGCCGGCGTGAAGGCCGGCGAAACGGCCCGACGCTGGCCGGTGTGCTGCGGCCGGTCCATTGCGATGAACATCGGCAGTTCGGGCTCGTCCATCCGGTCTTCGGGCCGGTCGGCGATGGTGATGCCGCCCTTGTCCCAGCTCGACGAGAAGATGCCGGGCCGCCCCTCCACCTCCATGATGTGCTGGTGGCTGACCACGCTCCAGTAGGGGCCGTAGATGCTTCCGGGGCACCAGTGCAGCGGGCCGGCCGCCCGCAACCGCGCGAAATAGGGCAGGACATTCGAATAGTCCGTCCACAGATGCGGGTTGCCGATGTCGAGGACCTCTGGCGGCAAGGCCTCTCCGCGCGCAACTGTCGCCATGTCTCACTCCCTTTTCGTTGGGGCCGAGCCTACCGCGAATAAGGGTGCTGTCAAGAGATTGCGGACTTCAACTCCGCATTTTTTGATGAACGCCATTCATCAGGCGGGGCGCCGCGATTCCCACTCGGCAACCACGGCCGTCGCCACGGCATTGCCCACCACGTTGGTCGCCGACCGCCCCATGTCCAGGAAATGGTCGACGGCCAGGATCAGGATCAGCCCGGCCTCGGGGATGTTGAATTGGCCCAGGGTTGCAGCGATCACCACCAGGCTCGCCCGCGGCACGCCGGCCATGCCCTTGGATGTCACCATCAGGATCAGCAGCATCGCCACTTCCTGCGCGATCGTGAGCTCGATCCCATAGGCCTGCGCGATGAAGATGGTCGCAAAGGCGCAGTACATCATCGATCCATCGAGGTTGAAGCTGTAGCCAAGCGGCAGCACAAAGCTTGCGATCTTGGGGGGCACGCCAAAGCGTTCCAGGGCCTCGAGCGTGCGCGGATAGGCCGCCTCGGAGCTTGCGGTGGTGAAGGCCAGCACGAACGGGTCGCGGATTTCCAGCGCCAGGCGGCCGACATTCCGCATGCTGATCACCAGCCCGCCCGCGAACAGGATGGTCGCCATCAGCAGGGCAAGCGCGACATAGAAGCCGCCCATGAAGGCCCCATAGGTGACAAGGACTCCAAGGCCCCGCTCTGCGATGGTGGCGGTAACGGCGGCGAACACGGCAAGCGGGGCAAAGCGCATCACGAAGCCGGTCACGATCAGCATCAGGTGCATCAGCGCATCCATCGCCTTCAGCAGCGGCGCGCCTTTCTCGCCCATCTGCGCCAGCGCGATGCCGGCGAACACCGAAAAGACCAGGATCTGCAGGATCTGGTTGCCGGCCAGCGCCTCGAAGATGGATTTGGGAACGAGTTCGGTGAAGAATTTTTTCGCGTCGAAGCCGGCGGATTGGACGCCGCTGGCGGCCGTTGCGGGGGGCAGCGGAAGGTCCAGCCCGACACCGGGCTGCAGCCAGTTGACCGCAAGGATGCCCATCATGATCGACACCAACGAGGCGATGAGGAACCAGCCGATCGCGCGCCCGCCGATCCGCCCCAGCGCCTTCGCATCGCCGCCCATGTGCCCGATCCCGGAGATCAGGGCCGCCAGCACAAGCGGCGCGATGATCATCTTGATGAGGCGCAGGAATATGTCGGTGACGATGCCGAGGTAATAGACCGCCTGCCCCACAGCTTCGGGCGCAAGCATCCTGTTCACGAGAAATCCCACCACAAGCCCCAGCGCAAGCGCGCCAAGGATCCACCAGGTCAGCTTCTTTCCCATTTGCGCCGCCTGCCAGCTTGGGGGGTTGCGGGCAAGCGCCCCACGGTTGCCAGCCGCCGCCCGCGGCGGCATCGCAGGGCAGGGGTGCGGGATCGAAAGGCCCGGGATGAACGGATTTGGGGCAGTGCTGTGGGATTTCGGCGGTGTCATCACCACCTTCCCCGTCGAAGCCTTCCGCGCCCACGAAACCGCGCGCGGCCTGCCGGACGGTTTCATCCGCTCGGTCAACGCGCGCAATCCCGACAGCAATGCCCGGGCCCGGCTCGAGCGCAACGAGATCGACCCAGACGGGTTCGACGCCCTGTTCTGCGCCGAGGCGCTGGCACTGGGCCCCGACGTGCGCGGCGCCGAGGTGCTGCCGCTGCTGGCGGGCCGGGATGGCGGCTAGCGCGGACCAATCGATGGAGGTGCAGGCGATGCACGCGCGGTTCGACCGTGTGATCGAGAGCTCGATGGTGGCGTTGCGCAAGCCCGACCCGGCCATCTACCGGATGATGTGCGGACGCCCTGTCGCTGGCGCCGGCCGACTGCATCTACCTCGACGACCCGGGGATCAACTGCAAGCAGGCCGCCGCCATGGGCATCACGGCGATCAAGGTGTCGACCGAGGCTCAGGCGCTCGAAGACCTGTCGCACCTTACGGGATTGCGGCTGTCGGCGACATATAATCGCGCGATATGGGCTAAGCCTCAAAACCGCATATTTCATTAACATTTTAAATTGGACTGTTTGGGCGTTACCACACATTTGATTGACGGCTGGCTTTGGCTGGCCAATAATATCGTCAATTCCTTGGGGGGAATCGGATCAACCGATCGAAAGGAACGACGACATGAATGCTGCTTTTCTGCGTGTACCGCTCACGAGTGCTCTTGCTTTTTTTGCGCTTTCCGCTGCTAATCCTGTTCTTGCCCAGGATTCAGGGCCAGCACAGCGCGACCCAACCTTCACCGTCGCCCTGAACCAGGACAGCTTCTTCGGCTTCTACCCGAGTTTCAACGGTCTTGTGCCCGTCAGCGAGACCATGGACTTCTCCTTCTACGGCATCTTCTGGACCAAGCCGGCCTTTGGCCTCGGCCAGGGCAACAGCGGTGACGACCTCTGGACCGAATTCGGGGTGGGCGTGAACTTCCACCTGATGGACGGCAAGCTGAAGGTGAAGCCGCAGCTGGGCTTCACCAACGGTTCGCTGCTGTCGGGCGGTTCGTTCGATCAGGATAGCCGCTCCACGGTGGGCGCTCGCTTCCTGGATGGCATCGTCCCCAGCCTGACCGTCAACTATTCAGGCGATACCGTGGAGGCCGAATGGTATAGCGGCTATTATGCCGCGCTGAGGCAGCGCAACGGCGACGCCGCGCTCGACTTCCTCCACCTGTGGCTGAACGCCGGCATCAAATTCTCGCCGCTGGTGTCGGCGGGCGCCCACTATGAGCTGCTCAGCAACACCCGCAACACCTATCTGGGCGGCAACACGGCGCGCGTGTACCAGTGGGTTGGTCCCTATGTGCAGTTCACCCTGCCGCAGGGCATGTTCGCCCGCTTCACCGGCGGCGCCGACGTGGAATCGGGCAACGCCGGAGACTTTTACAAGATGACCATCGGAATGACGTTCTAAGGCACGATGCCCGGCCACCCTCGCGTGGCCGGGCAAACCGGCTCATACCAAGTCTCGATCGGGAAGACCAATCGCGTTCGGCCTGTCGGCCGGCGCGCGGTTCTGCTTGCCGCTGCGCGAATAGCTGATGGTCAGCGGGATGCGGTATCAGGCGTCGAGATCGACCCAAACGGCCGCATGGTCTGATGCCGCCTCGACCTCGCGTGTCACTTCTGCAAAAGCGTCCCACTTGCGCGGCCGGACACCGGGCCACATCCCCCGGCGGAAGATGCCGCCACCCCGCATCAGCCCGAAAAGGGCCGGCGACAGCAGGATATGGTCGATCCGGCTGGAGGGGCCCGAGCTTCCGAAAGTGCCGGGGAAGCCCCCCGTTTCGAACGCGGGATGGGATTGCGCATCCCGCAGGCCAGAGCCCTGGAACAGGGGGGCAAGAGGCGCGCTGTCGGGCGTGTCGTTCAAGTCGCCGATGATCGCGATCAGCGGGTTCTGGCGGCGCTGCCCGTCGTAGATCTCCCGCACCCGCCGCGCCTGCTCCAGCCGTCGGGCATTGCTGCTCGCCTGCGAACCGAAGCCCTTGCTCTTCAGGTGGTTGACCATGACCAGCAGCCGATTGCCGCCCGGGGTCTCCACCTCGAACTCGGGGCAATCCCGCGAGAAGACCAGCCCGCCATCGGCCGCCTTGTCGTCGACATGGCTTCGCATGTTGCCGATCACGAAGCCGGGCCGCGTCATCAGGCCGACGTCGATGCCGCGGCTGTCGTTTCCGTCGATCACCATCTCCTGGGCATAGGGGGTGCCGCCGACAGCCGGGAGGATCAGCGCGCTGAAATCCCTGAGCGCAGGACGGTTCTCGACTTCGATCACCCCAAGCACATCGGCGCCCACCGCATCGATCACCCGCGCCGTGTTCTGCATCGCAACCGCGTTCACCGGCTCCGTCTTCGGCTCCAGGCTGCCCACCCAGTCGGCCCGGCCCTCCGCCACGATCTCGATCCCGCCGGCAGCGGGCCTGCGCAGCAGCGCGCCCCGGTTCCGGCGAAGGCGCACGAACGGCCCCTCGTCGCTGCGCTCCAGGCCAAGCTCGCGCATCAACCGCACCATGTCGGCCTTCGCAGCCGGCGCATACCGGATCTCGCCCAGCAGGGCCGACAGGCGCCCGAAAGCCTCCAGCACCGGCCTGCCCTCGGCCCAGCTGTCCTGGTTCAGCGCCTTCGCGCGCGCGAACAGGTTCTCGACGTTGTAGCTTGCAAGCCGCATCGAACTGCTCCCGCAGCCGCCCCGCTGTCGCTTGTACAGGGTCGGCCGGCCCAGTGCCAGCCGCGCGATCAGGCCGCCCGAACCAGCGCGCGCCTGCGCCGGTCGAAGCTCGACGGAATGCCCATCGCCTCGCGATACTTGGTCACCGTCCGCCGGGCGAGATCATGGCCGTCGCGCTTCAGCAGCTCGACCAGCTTGTCATCCGACAGCGGCTTCAGCGGCTCCTCCGCGTCGATCAGCGCCTTCAGGCGCTGCCGCACCGCCTCGGCCGAGGCATCCACCCCCCCGTCACTGCTCTGGATCGCGTTGGTGAAGAAATATTTCAGCTCGAACACGCCCCGGTCGCACGACAGATACTTGTTGCTCGTCACCCGGCTTACCGTCGATTCGTGCATCTCGATCGTGTCGGCAATCTGCCTGAGCGTCAGCGGCTTCAGATGCGCGACCCCTTTCTCGAAAAACGCCTGCTGCGCCTCCACCAGCGCGACCGCCACCTTCATGATCGTGGTCGCCCGCTGGTCCAGCGCCTTCATCAGCCACTGCGCCTGGCTCAGGCAGCTTTCCAGGAACTGCCGCTCCGGCTTCGCAGCCCCCCCCGGACGGGTGGTGCGGGCCGCAATCCGGGCGTGATACTGGCGGTTGACGATCAGCCGCGGCAGCGTGCCGCCGTTCAGCTCGACCGACCACACCCCCCGCGCGCTGCGCCGCACGAAGATGTCGGGCACCACCGGCGCCGTCCGCCCGCCGCCATACAGCAGCCCGGGCTTGGGGTTGTAGCTGCGCAGCTCGCGCAGCATGTCCGCCAGATCCTCGGCATCCACCTGGCACAGCCGCCGCAGCTGCGCGAGGTCGCCGCGCGCGACCAGCTCAAGGTTGCCGATCAGCGCCGCCATGCACGGGTCGTAACGGTCCGCCTCGATCGCCTGCAGCGCAATGCACTCGGCAAGGCTGCGCGCACCCACGCCTGTGGGATCGAATGTCTGCACCAGCGCCAGCACCCGCTCCACCTCGGCCGCATCGACGCCCAGCCGCCCGCCAATCTCCGCCACCGGCTCGGTCAGATAGCCCGCCTCGTCGATCAGCGACACCAGGTGCAGCGCCAGCGGCTGGTCGGCCCGGGCCAGCTGCATCGCCTGCCGCTCCAGATGCTCGGCGAGCGTGATCGCGTCGGCCGGAACCTGATCGAAGCTGAAATCCTCGCCGGGCTCGGCCGGCGCTCCGCTGTCGGCGATGCTGTCATGATGAAAGCGCTCTTCCACCATGTCGACGTCCTGGTCGTCGGCGAGGGAGCCGCCCTCGTCGGCGGCAAGTTCCGTGTCCATGCCCGCGGCGTCGGCCGGATCATCCAGATCTGCATCGGGCGCCGCCGGTTCCACCGTCGGTTCGCCCGTCTCGGCATCGCCCTCGCCGATGGTCTCGCCAATCTCGTCGGCCAGCTCCAGAAGGGGGTTGCGATCCAGTTCGGCGGCCAGTTCGGTCGCCAGCTCCAGGTTCGAAAGTGTCAGCAGCTTGATAGCCGCCTGCAGCTGCGGCGAGATGACCAGCGTCTGGCTGGTCCTCAGGTCAAGGCGGGGCCCGAGCGACATGGGCCTAAAGGGTAAAGTCCTGGCCCAGATAGACCTGGCGGACGGTCTCGTCCTTCACCAGCGCCTCGGGCGTCCCCTCAAACAGCACCCGGCCGTCATAGATAATGCAGGCCCGGTCCACGATCTCCAGCGTCTCGCGGACATTATGGTCCGTGATCAGCACCCCGATGTCGCGATCCTTCAGCTGGCTCACCAGCGTGCGGATGTCGGAAATGGAGATCGGATCGATGCCCGCGAAAGGCTCGTCCAGCAGCATGATCGACGGGCTTGCGGCCAGCGCGCGCGCAATCTCGCAGCGCCGCCGCTCCCCCCCCGACAGCGCCATCGCGGGTGCCGTGCGCAGCCGCGTGATGTTGAATTCGCCCAGCAACTGCTCCAGCCGGGCCGCCCGCGCCACAGGCTCCGGCTCCGACACCTCCAGCACGGCCGAGATATTGTCCTCTACCGAAAGCCCGCGGAAGATCGAGGTTTCCTGCGGCAGATAGCCGAGGCCGAGCGCGGCGCGCCGATACATCGGCAGCCGGGTTATATCGACCCCGTCCAGCAGGATCCGCCCCTGGTCGGGCGCCGCGAGGCCCATGATCGAATAGAAACAGGTCGTCTTTCCCGCGCCGTTGGGGCCCAGCAGGCCCACCACCTCGCCGCGGTTCACGCTAAGAGACACATCGCGCAGCACCACGCGGCTGTCATAGGACTTGCCGATGGACACGACCGCCAGCCCGGCGTCGACTGGCGAATCCGGCCGCGCGCGCGCGGTCCCGGCTGCTTGTGCTACACTCGCCAGCGTCCGAACCTTCCCTTGAATTCGCCGAATGACCACCTTGGCCCCCGTCCCAAGCTTCTGCTTGGCCCGGTTCTTGCTGGAAGGTTACACCGGAGGCGGGGGCGGGTTCAAGGGCGCAGGATGGTGAAAGCGCCGAAGTGGGTGGAATGGCAGGGTCTGCCGATACGCGCGACACGGCCGGCGGCAAAGCCGCCGGGTCCGCTGGAAGCGGGACAAACAAAGCAAAGCCAAAAGAAAAGGCGGGCAAGGCCGGCCTTCGCCTGACGGGTGCCGGGACCGGCTTCGCCCGATCCCGGCCCCGCCGGCCGCTTCTTCAGCGAGCCTGCCGATCAGTGCTGCGCACTGGCGGCGGCCGCTTACGAGCTGTAGTACATATCAAATTCCACCGGGCTCGGCGTCATTTCCCACCGGGCCACATCCTCCATCTTCAGTTCGATATAGCTGTCGATCTGGTCGTCGGTAAACACGCCGCCCTTGGTGAAGACCGCCCGGCCCTTGTCCAGCGCAGCCAGCGCTTCGCGCAAGCTCCCGCACACCGTCGGCACCTTCTTCAGCTCCCTTGGCGGCAGATCATACAGGTTCTTGTCCATCGCCGGCCCCGGATGGATCTTGTTCTCGATCCCGTCCAGGCCCGCCATCATCAGCGCGGCATAGGCAAGATAGGGGTTTGCCATCGCGTCGGGGAAGCGCACTTCCACCCGCTTGGCCTTGGCACCCGTGCCATAGGGAATCCGGCACGAGGCCGAGCGGTTGCGCGCCGAATAGGCCAGCAGAACCGGCGCCTCATAGCCGGGCACCAGCCGCTTGTAGCTGTTGGTGGTGGGATTGGTGAAGGCGTTGCAGGCCTTGGCGTGCTTGATGATGCCGCCGATGAAGTACAGCGCCATTTCGGACAGGCCGGCATAGCCTTCGCCGGCAAACAACGGCTTGCCCTTGCTCCAGATCGACAGGTGCGTGTGCATCCCCGATCCGTTGTCCTCCTTGATGGGCTTGGGCATGAACGTCGCCGTCTTGCCATAGGCCTGCGCCACCATGTGGACCACATACTTGTAGATCTGCATCCGGTCGGCCGTCTGCACCATGGTGCCGAACTCCAGCCCCAGCTCGTGCTGGGCGGCAGCCACCTCATGATGGTGCTTGTCGCACGGCAGGCCCATGTCCAGCATGGTCTGCACCATCTCGGCCCGTATGTCGGTTGCGCTGTCCACCGGGGCCACCGGGAAATAACCACCCTTGGCCCGCGGCCGGTGGCCGAGATTGCCTTCCTCATAGGCGCGGCCCGTGTTGGTCGGCAGCTCGATGTCGTCGATCGAAAAGCTGCTGCCGTTGTAGCCGGTGTGGAACTTCACATCATCGAACAGGAAGAACTCGGCCTCGGGCCCCACATAGACGGTGTCGCCGATGCCGGTGCCCTTCAGATAGGCCTCCGCGCGCTTGGCGGTCGAGCGCGGGTCGCGGCCATACAGTTCGCCAGTCGACGGCTCGACGATGTCGCAGAACAGCACGGCCATCGGCGTCGCGCTGAACGGATCGATGTAGAAGGCATCGAGGTCGGGCTTCAGAATCATGTCGCTCTCGTTGATCACCTTCCAGCCGGCGATCGACGAGCCGTCGAACATGAAGCCCTCGTCCAGATTGTCTTCGTCGATGACGCGCTTGGCCATCGTCAGGTGCTGCCACTTGCCCTTCGGATCGGTAAAGCGGAGGTCGAGCCACTCGATCTCCTTCTCCTTCATGATCTTCAGGATATCGTTCGGCTTGTTGCCCATTTGGTCCTCGCTGTTGTGAAGGGTGATGTGGTCGTTTTCAGATCGCGTCGAGGTCGGTTTCCCCGGTGCGGATGCGGATGGCGCGCTCGATCGTGGAGACGAAGATCTTGCCGTCGCCGATTCGGCCCGTGCGGGCAGCCGTTGCAATCGCCTCCACAACCCGGTCGACCTGGCCGTCGTCCACCACCACTTCCAGCCGCACCTTGGGCAGGAAGTCGACGATATATTCGGCACCGCGATAAAGCTCGGTATGCCCCTTCTGGCGCCCGAAGCCCTTGGCCTCGGTCACGGTGATCCCGGAAACGCCGATCTCGTGCAGCGCCTCCTTCACCTCATCCAGCTTGAACGGCTTGATGATCGCTTCGACCTTTTTCATGGTACCACAGCACTCCCTCGCGGCGGCGCGCGCGGCACCGACTCCTTCGCGTGTATCAGCAAATATCGTGCCAAGCGCGCGCAACAGCGGTCAAGTCCCCGAACAAGCCGGTTTCTGCCCAATTTGGCAGCAGAATGCTGAAAATTGGGGCAGATCAATCAGCCTCCCGACCGATTTCCGGCCATTTCCGCCCGGAAACGGCTTCAGCGCGTCGCCGCCTCGGTCGGCGGCACCTCGCCGAGCGACGTTTCCGGATTTTCCGGTTTCCAGCCGTGGCCCGGCCGAAAAATCGTGTCCCGGCCCGCCATGATGTCGCCCGACGCCACCTGAAGCGCCAGCCGCTCGTTGTCGCGGCGCACATATTCCGCCGTGATCGCCTCGATCGTGTCCTCGGTCGTCCCCAGCTCCCGAAGCGCCAGCCGCCCCACCTCCATCGCGCTGTGGAACAGCTCCCTGACCGCAAGGTCGATATCGGCCGATACCAGCCGAACATAGTGCATCCGGTCGTGCGCCCGGACCAAAAGCTTCAAATGCGGAAAGGCCTCGCGGACCGCGTCAAGCCGGTGCGGATCCCAGGCCCCGCCGGTTGTCACGATCAGAAGGCAGGCGTCCTTCGCACCCGCCAACCGCAGCACCTCGGGCCGGAACCCATCACCATAATAGACCTTCCAGCCGAACTTCTGGCTGAGCTCGATCTGGTCGGGCCTGGTGTCGATCAGCACCACGTCGAGCCCGCGCGCATGGAGCAGCTGGGTCACGATCTGCCCGAACCGGCCATAGCCGAGCACGATGACGGTGCCGGGCGCCGCCATTTCCGGCCCATCCAGCGATTTCGTGCTCGCCGCCGGCACCTTCTCGGCGACAAAGCGGCGGTACAGCGTCAACAGCAGCAGCGACACCACCATCGACAGTGTCACCACGGCGGTGAACAGCGACGCCGCTTCGGGCCGGATCAGCAGCCCTGCCACCGCCGATGCCAGAAGCACGAAGGCAAACTCGCCACCCTGGCTCAACAGCAGCCCCATCGGCAGCGCCCCTTTCCACGGAGTCCCGAAGCACCGTGCCAACAGCGCGATCACTGCGGTCTTCACGGCAAGCAGGGCCACCACCAGCAGCAGCACTTGGCCCGGGTTGTCCAGCACCACACGCAGGTCCAGCGTCATCCCCACCGCAAGGAAGAACAGCCCCAGCAGCAGCCCCCGGAACGGCTCGATGTCCGCTTCCAGTTCGTGGCGATAGGGGCTGTCTGCCAGCATCACGCCCGCGATGAAGGCGCCCAGTGCCATCGAAAGCCCGAAGCTCGCCATCAGGAAAGATGCGCCCAGCACCGTCAGCAGCGCTGCGATCACGAAGATGTCGCGCGTGCCCACCTGCCCGAACAGCTTGAGCGCCGGGTTCAGCACGAACCGCCCGATCAGCACCAGGCCGACGATCGCCCCCAGGCTGTAGGCAACCAGCGTAAGCCCCGTCGGCGCATCGGGATCCACCACCCGGCTCAAGGCCGAAACGATGATCAGCAGCGGCACGATCGCCACGTCCTGCAACAACAGGACCGAAAAGACCCGCTCCCCGTCGCGCGTGTTCAGCTCGCCCTTTTCCTGCAGATACTGCACAACCAGCGCTGTCGACGACAGCGCAAGCGCAAGCCCCACCACCAGCGCCGCCTGCCAGGTCAGCTGGGTAAGCAGCATCAGCATCGCCGTCAGCGCAAGGCCCGACAGCACCACCTGCGCCGACCCCAGCCCGAAGATGTCGCGCCTGAGCGCCCACAGCCGCGAAGGCTGCAGCTCCAGCCCGATCACGAACAGCAGCAGCACGATGCCATATTCGCCGAAGCGCAATATGTCCTCGGTCTCGGAAATCAGCCCCAGCCCGAACGGCCCGATCAGCATGCCGGCCGTCAGATAGCCCAGCACCGCGCCCAGCTTGAAGCGGCTGAACAGCGGCACCATCACGGCAGCAGCCGCAAGAAAGATCACCGCTTCGCGCAGCATCGAGGTGTCGGCTGCGCCCGCCATCTGCCTTAGCCCTGCACGGCCAGGGCCTCGGCTTCGGCCGCAGCAGCGGCAGAGGCCTCGAACGCCAGCAGGATCGACGGGTGCCGCGCGGGATGGGCCCGCGCCGGCTCGAACAGCGCAAGCTCGGGGAAGCGCCCCCGAAGAGCCTCGGGCAGCGCATCCTCGCCCTTCAGCCAGCCCTTCAACAGGCCGTGCGCGGCCTCCAGCGAGGCTGCCGTCTCGCCGATCACGCCCTGCCCCAGGATCGCGGCAGCGGCCTGCCCCAGCGCACAGGCCCGCACCTCCTGCCCATAGGCCTGAATGCGGTTGTCGGGCCCCAGCACCACGTCGGCCGTCACCCGGCTGCCGCACACCTGCGAGGTGCGGCGCGCAGTCGCCTGCGGGGCATCCAGCCGGGCGGCATGGGGGATGGAGGCTGCGAGCCGGAGGATCCGGGCATTGTAGAGCGGCGCGTCCATCACCCCGGTATAGGCAGCCGCTCAGGGCTTGGCAAAGGCCCGGGCAAAGCGGGGGGCAATATGCGGCAACAGGGGCGCCGCCTCCAGTGCGATCTCGTAAACGCCCTCCGCCCAGGGGCCGGCCGTGTAGGGCGGCACCAGCACCCGCACGCTGTCGATCGTGCCGGTCCCCACCGGCACCACCGCAAGCGTCGACAGCGCCGGGCAGTCACGGAAGGCCGGCATCTTCTGTGCCCCCCGGCGCCGCGCCCGTTCGGCATCCAGCGCCTTGCAAAAGCCCGGCTGCAGCACGCCCAGCGCCGCGTTCGGGTCGGCAAACAGTTCGGCAAACGCGATCCGCCGGCCCGCCGCCCGATCCCAGATCGCCGTGCGGAAGGCGAGGTTGCCATGCGCCCCGCCGGAGTATTCAGAACGTCGCACAGACAGTGCGATCAGGCCGTCCGTCTCGGCCTCGGTTTGCCAGCGCTCCCACCATTCGCTTCGGATCGGCCCCCGGCCCGGCGGCGGATTGGCGATCGCCTCGTCGTGGTCGCGCATGGCCTTCGTCCGCTCGGCCAGCGCGTCGGCGCGCATGGCGTGCACGAACGCCGGCTCGAGTGCTGCCTCGGGCGCAAGCGACCAACGAAAGCTCAGCGCCGGACCCTCGAACCGCAGCAGCAGGTCGGAAGCCGGAAGCTCGGGCTCCGCGACCACCGGAGCGTCCGCACGCGCGCCCCCCATCCCCTGTCCGCGCGCCGGCGGCACCAGCACCGTCCACAGCAGCAGCACCAGGATCACGCCCGCCCCGATGATGCGCAGCAGCAGTGCCCGATCCCCGAGGTCCTTCACACCGGTCTCCCGCATCGCTCTGTCCCCCTTCAGGCCCGCCGCCAGCTCGTCGTTCCATCCTTGGCAACCGAAATCTCGATCCCGTCCACCTTCAGGGCATCCCGGATCGCATCGGCGGCGGCCCAGTCCTTCGCCACCCGCGCTGCACGGTAGCGGCCAAGCAGCGCCTCGATCGCCGATGCATCGGCGCCGGCGGTAAACCAGTCCCCCGGCTCGGCCCCGCCCAAACCCAGCACGGCCGCCCCATCCGGCAGCGCGACGAGCGCTTCGGGCGTGTTCAGATCGTCCAGAAGCGCTGCAGCAGCATCCGCGCCACCTGCCTTGCCCTCGGCCTTTCGCCGATACAGCCGGTCCAACTTGGCCTTGCTTTGCGCCAGCAGCGCATCCGTCCACATCAGCGGCTGCCGGTAATGCGCGCTCAGCAGGGCAAGCCGCAGCACCTCGCCCGGCCAGCCCGCCTCCAGCAGCTCGCGCGGCGTCACGATATTCCCCAGCGACTTCGACATCTTGGTCTCGCCCATCGTCAGGAAGCCGTTGTGCATCCAGATGCGCGCGAGTTCTGCGCCGCCATGCGCGCAGCAGCTCTGCGCGCGTTCATTCTCGTGGTGCGGAAACTGCAGGTCCAGCCCGCCGCCGTGGATGTCGATCGTCTCGGTGCCCAGAACACCGCGGATCATCGCACTGCATTCGATATGCCAGCCCGGCCGCCCCCGCCCCCAGGGGCTCTCCCACCCCGGCTGGTCCTCGCGCGAAGGCTTCCACAGCACGAAATCACCAGCGCCGCGCTTGTAAGGGGCAACCTCAACCCGCGCGCCCGCGATCATCTCGTCCATGGGGCGCTTCGAAAGCCGGCCATAGCCTTCGAATCTGGCCACCTCGAACAGCACATGGCCGTTCGCTTCATAGGCAACGCCGCGCGCCACCAGCGCCACGATCATCGCGATCATGCCATGCTCGCCCGCGATATGCTCGGTCGCGCGCGGGCTGAAATCGGGGGTCAGGCAGCCGAGCGCCGCCATGTCCTCGAAATACTGCGCCTCGTACCGCGCGGCGATCACCTGCGGGCCCACATTCTCGGCAACCGCCTTCGCCATGATCTTGTCGTCGATGTCGGTGATGTTGCGCGCATAGCGCACATTTTCGGGGCCATGCAGGTGTCGGAGCAGCCGGTACAGCGTGTCGAACACCACCGCGGGCCGCGCATTGCCGATATGCGCCCGGCCATAAACCGTAGGCCCGCACACATAGAGCGTCAGCGGCTTCCCCGGCTCGGGCGTCCGCACCGCCTGCCGGGTGCGGGTGAAACTGTCGTACAGCAACAGGTCGTGCATCAGATCTCGACCTGTTCGCCCTTCTTCGCCCCCTCGTTCAATAGCTCGTCAAGCGCCTGCCGGTCCTGCGCCGAATAGCCCCCGCTGTCCGTTCCGCCCGCACCGGGCCCATCTGCACCAGGCCCCTCCCCGAGCGGCGGATGCCCCGGCGGCAGCACGCCGGGCGGCAGGGTCATGCCCTCGGGCAGCTCGAATGCGCCGGCCTTGTCGTCCTGCAGCTCCTGCACCCAGCCCACCATCGCGTCCGCACTCAAAGACAGGATCGGCGCAGACCGGCTCTTCACCAGCCAGTCGGGCAGCTGCTGCGCGGGATCGAACAACCCGGTCGCGAACTGGGCAAGCAGGAACAGCGCCGAGGCCAGGATCAACCCCTTCAGCGCGCCGAAGCCCAGCCCCAGGGTCCGGTCCAGCGGGCCCAGCCCCGACCGCTTGGCAAAGCCGCCGGCTGCACCTGCCACGATCCGCGCTGCGATCACCGTGCCGAAGAACAGCAGCAGAAAGGCCACGCTTGCGCCGGCCGCCTCGCCGCCTACACGCGGGACAAGCCACAAGGTCAGGTTCTGGTGGAACATCCGCACCACAACGATGGCAACGATCCAGCCGGCCAGGCTCAACGCCTCCTGTGTGAAGCCGCGCATCAGGCCCGCCACCGCCAGCAGCCCCACCAGCGTGACCACGACCCAGTCGAAACCGGTAAAGCCTTCGATAATGCCCATTGCGCCTGCTAGGCCCTGCCCTTGATGCGGTCAACGAGGGCTGCGACATCGGGAACAGCGTGCGCCCGCAGCCGGCCCACGCCCGCAGTGCCCGGCGGCACCAGCGCGGATCGAAAGCCCAGCTTGTCGGCCTCCTTCAGCCTGAGCGCGGCATGGGTGCTTGGCCGCACCTCGCCCGACAGCGCGATCTCGCCGAACGCCAGGCAATCGCCCGGCACCGGCACGTCCAGCAACGCCGACAGCAGGGCGGCGGCCACGGCAAGGTCTGCCGCCGGGTCGACGACGCGAAGGCCGCCGGCGACATTCAGATACACTTCCGAACTGCCGAACCCCAGCCCGGCGCGGGCCTCCAGCACGGCCAGCAGCATCGCCAGCCGCGAACTGTCCCACCCCACCACTGCGCGCCTGGGCGTCGCGCCCGAAGGAAGCCGCACCGTCAGCGCCTGCAACTCCACCAGCACGGGCCGCGTGCCTTCCAGCGCCGGAAACACAACGGCACCCGCCACCGCCATCTCGCGCTGGGTCAGGAACAGGCTCGACGGGTTCTTCACCTCGGCCAGCCCGTCGGCCTCCATCGCGAACACCCCGATCTCGTCTGTGCCGCCGAAGCGGTTCTTCACCGCGCGCAACACGCGATACTGGTGCCGCCCCTCGCCTTCGAAATAAAGCACGGCGTCCACCATATGCTCCAGCACGCGCGGGCCGGCGATCTGCCCGTCCTTGGTCACATGCCCCACCAGGATCACCGCCGTGCCGCTGGTCTTGGCCCAGCTGATCAGCTCCAGGCTGGCGGCGCGCACCTGGGCGACCGTTCCAGGCGCCCCCTCCAGCTGATCGGAATGCATGGTCTGGATGGAATCCACCACCAGCAATGTCGGCGGCACGCCTTGCGACAGCGTCGTCAGGATATCGCGCACCGATGTCGCAGCCGCCAGTTGCACCGGCGCATCCGCCAGCCCCAGCCGCCGCGCGCGCAGCCGCACCTGGTCGGCCGCTTCCTCGCCCGACACATAGGCAACCCGGTTCCCGGCCCGCGCCATCCGGCCGGCCGCCTGCAGCAGCAGCGTCGATTTGCCGATCCCCGGGTCCCCCCCGATCAGCACGGCAGAGCCCGGCACCAGCCCGCCGCCAAGCGCCCGGTCAAGCTCGCCGAACCCGGTGGCATGCCGGCGCGGCAGCTCGATCACCGCGTCCAGCGGCTGCATCTCCAGCACCCGCCCGCCCGACTTCAGGCTGTGCTTCTGCGCAAAGGGCGTCACACTGGCAGAGGTTTCCTGCTGCAGCGTGTTCCACTCGTTGCAATCGGGGCACTGCCCCATCCACTTCGGCTGCACGCTGCCGCAGGCCTGGCATACATGGCGTTGCTGCGGCCGCGCCATGTCAGGCAGCCCCCGCCAGCACCAGCGCCGCGTGCAGCAACAGCCCGATCAGCCCGCCGATCAGCGTGCCGTTGAAGCGGATATACTGCAGGTCGCGCAGCACCGCGCCTTCCAGCCGGTCGGTGATGGTCGCTGCGTCCCAGCCCTTCACCGTCTCGGAAACCAGCCGCACGATGCTGTTGCCATGGTCGGCAACCGTGCCCACGACAGCGCGCCGGGCCAGCTGGTTCACAGCGCCCGCAAGCGCCCGGTCTTCCCTCAGCGAACGCGCCATCGCCTCGCTGATCTCCGACAGGCCCTCGCCCTGCGTCACCTTCAGCAGCCCATCCTTCAGCCGGCTCCACAAGCCCTCCAGCCAGTCAGCAACCGCCGGGTTCGCCAGCAGCTCGCGCTTCACCTGCTCCACCTTCTCCTTCGTCTCGGGCATGTGCTGCAGGTCGAAGGCCAGGTTCGAAAGTGCAAGGTCCGCCTTTTCGCGCACGGGGTGGTCGGGGTTTGCGGACAGATCCGCCAGCAGCCCGCGAAGCCCGTTGACCAGCTCGGTCGCAATCCGCTCGTCCACATTCACCAGCCGCAGCACCCAGGTGGTGCGCTCCTCTACCATTGCGCGAATCAGCCCCTCCTGGCTGTCGATCGTGCGCACGGCCCAGGCAATCAACTGGTCGATCACCGGGCGGTGCCGGCCGTCGGCGATCACCGCCTCCAGCATCCGCCCCAGCAGCGGCGACAGCTCCATGTCCTTCAGCCGTGCGCCCGCGCCGTCCTGCAGCCGCTTCATCACCGCGGTTGCAGCCGGTGTCTCGGCCAGCTGCGCCGCCAGGCTCGAAAGCCCGCGCCGCACGCGCCCGCCAGAGGCCGGTCGCTCCAGCACGCCCGCAAGCGCGTTGGCGGCATCGAAACCTTCCAGCCGTCGCGCCACGTTCACCGGCGTCAGGAAATTGGTCTTCAGGAAGCTTGCAAGCGCCTCGCCGATCCGGTCCTTCGATTTCGGAATGATCGCCGTGTGCGGGATCGGAATGCCCATCGGGTGGCGGAACAGCGCCGTCACGGCAAACCAGTCGGCAAGGCCGCCCACAAGCGCTGCCTCGGCAAATGCCTGCACCCAGACGAACTGCGGATGCACGGCCGTGATCGCCCAGGTGGAGGCGAACAGCAGCGCCGCCATCGCGACCAGCAGGCCGGTCGCCACCCGTCGCAGCCGGATGGCCTGCCCGGCCCGGGCGCTTGACGCTAGGTCGATCTCGTCATTCGGCAGCTTGCGATCCTGCGGATGTTGGCGTCGCCGGTGCGCTAGCAGCTTCCCCGCCGTTGGTGAACCACCGGCTCAGCCTTGGGCCCAGCCAGCGCTCCATGTCGTCGGCAAGGGTGAAGCCCGCGGGCACGATCAGCAGCGTCAGCACCGTCGAAAGGGCAAGGCCCCCGATCACCGCGATCGCCATCGGCGCACGGAAACTCGAATCGCCGTGCAGCCCGATCGCGATCGGCAGCATGCCGGCCACCATGGCAACCGTCGTCATCACGATCGGCTGTGCCCGCTTGTGGCCCGCATCGATGATCGCAGCCTCGCGGTCCACACCGTGGCGCATTTCCTCGATCGCGAAATCGACCAGCAGGATCGAGTTCTTGGCGACGATCCCGAACAGCATCAGCAGGCCGATGTAGACCGGGATGGTGATGATGTTGCCGGTCAGGATCAGCGCGATAACGGCCCCCAGCGGCGCCAGCAGCAGGGATCCCATGTTCACGAACGGCGGCAGAACCCGCTTGTACAGCAGCACCAGCACCGCGAACACCAGCATCACCCCGGCCAGCACTGCCAGCACAAAGTTCTGCTCCAGCTCCTCCATCGCCTCGTCCTGCCCGAACTTCACCCGCTTGATGCCCTGCGGAAGGTTCGCCATCGTCGGCAGCTTGGCGATTTCCGCAACGCCGGTGCCGAACTCGGCGCCGTTCAGATCGGCTTCCAGCGTGATGCGCCGGGTCTGGTTGTAGCGGCGGATCTTGGTCGGCCCGGTGCCGAAGCTGATGTCGGCCACCACCTTCAGCGGCACCGAACCACCCGTCGAGGTGGGAACCGGCAGATTCTCCAGCATTGCCATGTTGGTGCGCGATTCCGGCGTCAGGCTCACCCGGATCGGCACCTGCCGGTCCGACAGCGAGAATTTGGCCAGGTTCTGGTCGGTGTCGCCAAGCGTCGCGATGCGGATCGTCTGGCTCAGGTCCAGCACCGAAACGCCAAGCTGGGCGGCAATGTCGGTCTTCGGGCGGATCAGGATCTCCGGGCGCTCCATGTCGCCGTTGATCCGCGCATCGCGCAGGATTTTCAGCCCCTGCATTTCCTTCTCGACCTTGCGCGCGGTCGCCTCCAGCAGCACCGGGTCGTCGCCGGCCAGCATCACGGAAATGTCCCGCCCGCCATTCTGCTGGTTCTCGAAAAACACCCGGGCATCGGGAATGGCCGCCATCAACGGCACGACCCGGCGTTCGAATTCCTTGGTCGAAACCATGCGCTGGTCGGCGTCGACGAGATCGAGGTAGATGGAGCCCCGGCGCACATCGCCGTCGTCGCCCACATACTCGAAGATCTGCGCCGTTTCCGGCTGTGCCTTCAGGATCGCGGTTGCCTGCGAAACCGCGCGCGCCGTGTCGGCCAGCTGTGCGCCGGGCGGCAGCTCGATCTTCAGCGCAGCCGTCCCGTCGTCCATGTCGGGCTGGAACGCGGTCGGCATCTGCACGAAAAGGAAGATGGTCAGCACGAACGAGGCCGCCCCCACCCCAACCGTCTTCCAGCGGTGGTGGATGGTCCACTCCAGGAACTTCAGGTAATTCTTCATCAGCCGCCCTGCGCCGTGCGGCTGCTCGCCGTGCGGCTTCAGGAAATAGGCAGCGATCAGCGGCGTGATCAGCCGCGCCACCAGCAGCGACATGAACACCGCAATCGCGACCGTCAGGCCGAACTGCTTGAAATATTGCCCGGAAATGCCCGGCATGAAGGAAACCGGCAGGAACACCGCGATGATCGCGAAGGTGGTCGCCACCACCGCCAGCCCGATCTCGTCGGCTGCGTCCATCGCCGCCTGATAGGGCGATTTGCCCATCCGCATATGGCGGACAATATTCTCGATCTCCACGATCGCATCGTCGACAAGGATGCCCGCCACCAGGCTCAGCGCCAGCAGGCTGATGGTGTTCAGCGTGAACCCCAGCATGTCCATGAACCAGAAGGTCGGGATCGCGCTCAAGGGGATCGCCAGCGCCGAGATGATGGTCGCCCGCCAGTCGCGCAGGAACAGGAACACCACGACGACGGCCAGGATCGCGCCCTCGACCATCGCGGTCATCGCGCTCTTGTACTCCATCCTGGTGTATTTGACGGTCGTGAACAGCTCGGTGAACTCGACGCCCGGAAACTCCTGGCGCAGCTTCTCAAGCTCGGCTTCCATTGCCTTGTGCACCGACACGTCGGAGGCGCCCTTGGCCTTCGACAGCGCGAAGTTGGTCACCTGCCGCCCGTCCAGCCGCGCGATCTGCCGCTGTTCCGACGTGCCGTCGCGCACGTTGGCAATGTCGCCCAGGCGCACCTCGCGGCCGCCCGGGATCGAGATGCGGGTGTCGCGCAGCTGCAGCGCGGTCTTGGCGCCGCCCAGCACGCGCACGGCCTGTTCAGCGCCGGAAATCTCGGTTCGCCCGCCGGTCGCGTCCAGGTTCAGCTGCCGCAGCGAGGCATTCACCTGGGCCGCCGTTATCCCGAAGGCCTGCAGCTTCACCGGATCCAGATCGACCCGGATCTCGCGGGTCACGCCGCCGCCGCGGCCCACCTGCGCGACGCCCGGAATGCCGACGAGACGCTTGGTGACGGTGTTGTCGACGAACCAGCTCAGCTCCTCTAGCGACATGGAGGTGGATTTCACCGCCATGTAGCTGATCGGCCCGCCCTCGATCTCCATTCGGCTGACCTGCGGCTCCAGAATGCCGTCGGGCAGATCGCCCCGCACCTTGGTCACCGCGTCGCGCACGTCGTTCACAGCCCGGTCGACGGGCGTGCCGATATGGAACTCGACATTGGTGAAGGAACCCCCCTCCTGCACGTAAGAGGAGATCGCCTTCACATTTCCGACCCCGGCGACCGCGCCTTCCACCTTCTGGGTAATCTGGGTCTCGAGCTCGGTCGGGGCACCGCCGGGTTGGCCTACCGACACCTGCACGATCGGCGCGGAGATGTCGGGCATCGCCGTGACCTTCATGTTCATGAAGCTGATGAGGCCCGCAGCCGTCAGGATCACGAACAGCAGGATCGGCGGAATGGGATTCCGGATCGACCAGCTGGAAATGTTGCGCAGGTCCATGGCGTCAGCCCGCGCCGACAGGGGCAGGCGCCGCCGGCTTGTGCACCTTCGGCTTCACCTTCTCGCCCGGCGTCAGGAACGCCCCGGCCGACATCACCACCTGTTCGGTTCCGGTCAGCCCTTGCGTGATGGCAACGCCCGAGGCCGAAATCAGGCCAACCTTCACAGAGCGCTTCTGCACGGTGCCATCGGGCAGCACGATCAGCACGCTGCTTCCCTCCACATCGCTCTGAATGGCCGATTGCGGCACAACCGGGCGCTGGGCCCGCACCCCGTCGATCGCCACATTGGCAAAACCGCCCACCCGGATGTCGGGCGAAGCCGGGAGCGCCACCCGGGCAACCCCCTGGCGGGTCTGCGCATCGATCACAGGCTCCAGCAGCCACACAGTGCCGGCATAGCTGTCCGGCGAGCCGACCGGCGTCACCGTTGCCGTCTGCCCCGCCTTCAGCTGCGGCATGTCCTGCTCGGCAACCTGCGCGCGAAGCTCCATTTGCCCACCCGCTGCAATCCGGTACAGCGCACCCGAGCCCGGCGACACGATCTGCCCCGGCTCCACCATGCGCTGCAGCACAAGGCCTGCCTCAGGGGCACGGATTGCAAGCCGGTTGATCCGCTCCTGCATCTCGCGCACCTGCGCCAGGGCAACCGTCACACGGGCCCGGGCCGAATCGCGGGTGGCAGTCCGCCGGTCGATATCCGCCTTCGAGATGAACCCGCGCGACACCAGCGTCAGCGCCCGATCCAGCTCGGCCTCGGCAAGGCGCGCATCGGCCTGCGCCTGCGTCACGCCGGCCTGCAGCTGCTGGAGTTGGGCGCGCTGCACCGCCGAATCGATCTCGGCCAGCACCTGGCCTGACCGCACGAACTGGCCGGCCTCCACGCGAATGGCCGAAACCATCCCGCCGTCACCGGCCACGCCCACTGGCATGTCGCGACGCGCCGAAATGCTGCCGATCGCCGTCACCTGGTCTGCGACAAGGCTGGTCCCGGGCACGATCACCGAAACCACGGGCGGGCCCGAAGGCGGGGTGGCCGGCTTGGGCGCGTTTACGCGCCACAGCAGGAAGCCCACGAACGCCGCAACGGCCGCAAGGCCGATCAGCGCAAACAGCAGCGTGCGCCGCCGGGCCAGCCGGCGGCTTTCCACCTCGGCCAGCGCCTCGGCTGCGTCGCGCTCCAACTGGGCCCGAACTTCCGGATCCTGAGGGGACAGATGCATGTTCATGCCGTTATCAAGCCTTTGAATAGCAAGTGGCGGCAACCGCATGATGCGGAGGACGCCCCCACCGGTTCCAGCCGCTCCCCTCAAAGACGGACCGGTCCCGAGCCCGCTGCGCCCGATACCAGGCAGCGCGGGCAGCAGGAACATACACGAGCCATGCACCGGAATAAAGGCAAGGCTATCGCATTGCGCCAAAAAGACATGTCTGCGGCCACATTCGGCCCAGGCCCATTGCAAGCTTGCCACAGGTGCCAAGGCGGGTGCAAAGTCCGGCTGGCAAGGTGTTTGCACCTGTTGCACGGGTTCTGGGGGAGGGTGCTTGGCATGGAATATGGCTTCTTCGGCTGGATAATCGTCGGCCTGATCGCCGGCGCAATCGCGAAATGGATCATGCCCGGCAAGGACCCGGGCGGTCTCATCGTGACCATTCTGATCGGCGTCGCCGGCGGGTTGACCGGGGGGTTTCTCGCCAATCTGATCGGGCTGGGCACAGGCGGCTCCATCTGGAACCTGGCGCTCGCAACCGGCGGCTCTGTGCTGCTGCTCTGGATCTACCGGATGATCCGCGACCGTTCAGCCTGAAAGCCTTCAGCCCGGCGAAAGCCGAAGCCGGCTCTTGTGCCGCATCCGCCCGCCTTGGCGGAGAGGAGACCGCGATGAAGACCATGACGATCGCTGCAATCGTGGCTGCCGCGCTGGGTGCCACCTTGCTGGGTGCCACCTCGGCGCTTGCCCAACCGGCGCCGGCAATGCTCACGCTGTCGGCCGAGGCCGAGGTTCACGCCGCGCCCGACATCGCCGACATCAGTGCAGGCGTGGTGACGCAGGCAGCGGAGGCTCAGGCAGCGCTGGCCGCCAACAGCGCCCAGATGACCCGCGTGGTCGCCGCGCTGAAAAAGGCCGGCATCGCCGACCGCGACATCCAGACTTCGGGGCTGAACCTGCAGCCGCAGTATCGCTACGAACAGAACCAGCCGCCCGTCCTTACCGGTTTCCTGGTCGCAAACCGGGTGCAGGTGACGCTGCGTGATCCCAGGGGCGCCGGCAGGGTGATCGACACGCTGGTGAAGGAAGGCGCAAACCAGATCGATGGCCCGAACTTCCGCATTGCCGATCCCGACCCGCTGATAGACAAGGCGCGCACCCAGGCCGTCGCCAAGGCCCGCACACGCGCCGATCTCTACGCCAGGGCCGCGGGCTTGCGCGTCAGGCGCATTGCCAGCATCTCCGAAGGCTTCGAACAGCGCCCGCCGATGCCGATGGCCCGCATGGTGGCAATGGACGCGGGCCCCGCTGCGGCCCCGCCCGTCGCCCCGGGCGAAGTCGGGCTTGTCGCCCGCATAACCATTGCCTTCGAACTCGAATAGCCTGCAGATGGTGGCCCTGCTGAAGCTGAAGGCGCAGCTTCTCATCGACGGGGAAATTGCGCTGGGGCCCGGCAAGGCCGACCTGCTGGACGCCATCGCGGCGCACGGCTCCATCTCGGCCGCCGCCCGGGCGCTGGGCCTTTCCTATCGCCGCGCCTGGATGATGGTCGATGCCATGAACCGCCTGCTTGCCGAACCTCCCGTTGAAACCGCGCGGGGCAGCACCGGCGGCGCAAGGCTCACGTCTGCAGGCCGTGCGCTGCTTGCCGATTATCGGGCGCTCCAGCAAAGCCTTCAGGCAGCAGCCGGATCATCGGCACTGGTTGCGCGGATCAAGGCGCCCTGCTGATCATCAGGCGCAATCGGGGCCCGGGATTGCCCGACAGCTGAAGCGTGTGACGCCCGGGCGCCAGATCGAATTCCACCACCTTGCGGATCGTCGTGCAGGGCGCCATCCGCCCGTGCGCCGCAGAGACAACCGGCCCGCCCGGCGCAAGCACATCAATCCAGACCGGCGCGGAGGCCGAAATCCGCCACCGCCCAGCGGCGGGAATTGCGAACGTCACCAACCCGGCATGTGCATCCTCGGGGGTGCGCGCCTGCGCGGGCGGATGGCCCAGCCGGACCTGTCGATCCGGATGGAGCCGCACCTCGACCGGAACGCCCACGTCGATGGCCGGGTAAATCGCCGATGCACCATTCGCTGCAGCGATCTCCACCCCCTCGTCCGCCCAGGCAGCAAAGGCCGGTGGCAGGTTGGAATCCGATACACGCTCGCAGGCGACAGGCGCATGTCGGGCTTCAGCCGGGCCGGCCAGCAGCAGCACGCCCAGGATGAACAGACGCATGGAATCCGGGCCCTTTCCTGTATCCGCTGGTATACAGCACAGCAGCGCCCCGAGCGCCGCGTCAAGGCCGCAGCCGGCCTATTCGCCCTTCAGCACCGATTTCGACAGCCCACCCACGAACGTCTCGAAATCCCGCGCCTCCCGGAAGTCCTTGTAGACGCTCGCGAAGCGGACATAGGCAACCGGGTCCAGCCGCTCCAGCCCCTGCATCACCAGCGCGCCGATCTGGCCCGCCTCGATTTCGCTTTCGCCTAACGCCTCCAGCTGCCGCTGCACGGCAGACACGAAGCGCTCGATCCGCTCGGCGTCGATCTCGCGCTTGCGGCAGGCGATCATTACCGAATGGGCCAGCTTCTCGCGGTCGAACGGCTCCTTCTTGCCGTTCTTTTTGCAGACGATCAATTCGCGCAGCTGCACGCGCTCGAAGGTGGTGAAGCGCGCGCCGCACGCCGGGCACTGCCGGCGGCGGCGGATCGCGCTGCCATCCTCGGTGGGGCGGCTGTCCTTAACCTGGCTGTCCTCATGGTGGCAGAATGGGCAGCGCATCAGTTCTTCTTGGTCTTCTTCGAAAGCGTGGCGAGGTAGCCGATGCCGCCGCCCACAGCCGCACCTATGATCAACCCGAGCCCGGGAACGACCTTGCCGATCGCCGCCCCTGCCGCGGCGCCGACGCCCACATTGCGTCCCAGCGTGGTCCCAAAGGCCTTCTTCGCCGTCTGCCCGGCTTCGCTCGCCATTGCCTTGTCTGCGATCTCGCTTGCGGTCGCGGCCACCTGCTTGCCGGCGTCGGTTTCCAGCGCCTTCTTCTGCAGGTCGGCAGCGGCTGCCGCCACTTTCTTGCCGGCGTCGCTGTCCAACGCCTTCCCGACCAGTTCCCCGGCCTTGTCGAACAGCTGCTCGGCGGTGTCGACGACCTTCCGGCCGGTTTCGGAGTCGGTGATCTTCGCGCCGGCCTCCAGCGCCTCGTCGGCCAGCTTCTCCAGCTTGTCGGGCCCGGGGGCCGCCTTCGGGCCCTGTTGCGCGGTCTCCGGCTTGGGTTTCGCCGCGCGCGGTTTGGGGGCCGCCTTCGCAGCGGCCGGCTTGGCCGCAACCTCAGGCACAGCCGCATTGGGGGCGGCTGCCTGCTTCACCGGCGTCTTCGGCGCTTCGGGGGTTTCGTCTGCCATGGGTCTGGTCCTCCTGTTGGGACTTGGGCTCAGCCATAGATCGGGAAACGTGCGGTCAGCGCATGCACGCGCGCCCGCACCTCGCCCTCGACATCGCCGTTGTTTTCGGGGCCGTTCGCGGCAAGCCCATCCAGCACATCGGCGATCATGTGGCCGATGGCCTCGAACTCCGCCCTGCCGAAGCCGCGCGTCGTGCCAGCCGGGCTGCCCACCCGGATGCCGCTGGTCTTGGTGGGCGGCAGCGGGTCGAACGGAACGCCATTCTTGTTGCAGGTGATATGGCTTCGCTCCAGCGCCTCGTCGGCATCCTTGCCGGTCAGGCCCTTGGGGCGCAGGTCAATGAGGGCCAGATGGGTGTCGGTTCCACCGGCCACCACGTCGCAGCCCCGCGCCTTCAGGGTTGCTGCCAGCATCTGGGCATTTTCCACCACAGCCCTGGAATAGGCCTTGAACTCCGGCCGCAGCGCCTCGCCAAAGGCAACCGCCTTGGCTGCGATCACATGCATCAGCGGCCCGCCCTGCAGGCCCGGGAACACGGCGGAGTTGAACTTCTTCCCCAGCTCCGGATCGTTCGACAGGATCATCCCGCCCCTCGGGCCCCGCAGCGTCTTGTGCGTCGTCGTCGTCACCACATGGGCATGCGGCAGCGGCGAGGGATGCAGACCGGCGGCCACCAGCCCGGCAAAGTGCGCCATGTCGACATGCAGATACGCGCCCACCTTGTCGGCAATCGCGCGCATCCGCGCAAAATCGATCGCGCGGGGATAGGCCGAGCCGCCGGCAATCAGCAGCTTCGGCTGCACCTCGATCGCCTGGGCCTCCAGCACATCATAATCGATCAGCTGGGTGTCCGGGCTCACGCCATATTGCACCGCGTTGAACCACTTGCCCGATTGCGCGGCCTTGGCGCCATGCGTCAGGTGCCCGCCCGCATCCAGGCTCATGCCCAGGATCGTCTCGCCCGGCTTCATCAGCGCAAGCATCACCGCGCCATTCGCCTGCGCCCCGGAATGAGGCTGCACATTCACCCATTCGCACTGAAACAGCTGCTTTGCCCTGTCGATTGCAAGCTGCTCCACGACATCCGAATGCTCGCAGCCCTGGTAATAGCGCTTGCCCGGATAGCCTTCGGCATATTTGTTCGTGAAGATCGACCCTTGCGCCTCCAGCACCGCGCGGCTCACGATATTTTCGCTCGCGATCAGCTCGATCTGGTTCTGCTGCCGGCCCAGTTCGCCCTTCACCGCGGCGGCAACCGCAGGGTCACTCTGGGCCAGCGTCGCGCCGAAGAAACTGTCGTTGGCAGGCATGTGAACAGGTTGCGTGCTCATGGGAGGGCTCCTCAGCCGAGTTTCGCGATGCGGGCCGTGTGGCGGCCACCATCGAATGGGGTGTCCAGAAACACCTTCAGCGCGTCCTTTGCAGTCTCGGTGCCGATCAGCCGCGCGCCGAAGGCAATCATGTTGGCATCATTGTGCCGCCGCGCCAGCCGCGCCGCCAGATTGTCGTTCACCAGCGCACAGCGCGCACCCGGCACCCGGTTCGCCGCAATCGAGATTCCGATGCCCGACCCGCACACCACAACGCCCATATCCGCCTTCCCGCCGGCAACCGCCAGTGCACAGGCCCGCCCGAAATCCGGATAGTCCACGCTCGGGGTCGAATCACCCGCCCCCAGATCCGTCACCGCATGGCCCAGCGCCGCCAGCTCGTCGACCAGCAGCGCCTTCAGCGGATAGCCCGCATGATCCGAGGCAATGACGATTTTCACAGGCGGATCCACACGCTGAAACGACCCTGGGACGCAAGCGCTAGCGCTCGCCCGCGCTCCTATGCCCCATATGTCGGCGCACGCCAAGGGAAGGCAGTTGTGCTGTCCCCACCTTTCACTAGAAGTCCACCATGCTCCACCGCCCCGCCTTTCTCCTCGGCTATGCCGGCCTTGTTCCCGCCTTCGCGAGCCTCGCAGTCGCCCTAGCCGGTCCACCCGACTGGCGCGAACTCGCCTTCCGCGCCGGCGCCCTCTACGCCGGCCTCATCCTCAGCTTCCTCGGCGGCGCCTGGTGGGGCCTCTCCACCCGGGCCGAAGCCGGGAAAGCCTGGCCCCTCTACATCATCGCCGTCCTTCCAAGCCTCGCCGCACTCGCCCTCCTGATGCTGCTCAATCCTCCACGCCTCGTTGTGCTGGGCGGCCTCATAGCCCTCACCCTCCCCGTAGACCGCCTGCTGGTCAAATCCGGCCTCGCGCCTGCCAACTGGATGCTGCTGCGCATCCCGCTTACCGTGGGCCTCAGCCTCGCCACCGTCGGCCTGGGTCTGGCAGCGATGGTGTAGCAGGTGCGCTGCCCCTGCACCCCGGCAGGGAAATGATTTCCCCGCACCCTCGGATTTGCAGCCGGCGCCGCTCCTGTCATTAAGGGCCTTGTACCAGGTCTCGATTGGGAAGGCTCATCGCGTTCGGCCCATCGGCCGGCGCGCGGTCGCGCTTGCCGCTTCGCGGATAGCCGATGGTCGGCGGGATGCGGTATCGGCCGTCCGGATCGCAAAGCCAGATGCAACGACGAGCATCAACCAAAAGAGCGCGATAAACGTCGCCGTTGCTGGCAGCAGCCACAGAGATGCCCTGATTGAACCGATGACGCTGAATGGCATGGTCGCATACCATGTCGTGCAGCAGATGGCTGCAACTGGGCCGAAACAGACAAGGCGTTCACACCGGGCATTCCAGCGCCGCAGACAGTCATATGATGCAGACAGTCGTATAATAGGGTAAGTGCATACGCTTCCGGATCAGCACCGGAAACGAGGGTGCAGGGAAACCACTTCCCCGCCGGGTCCCGGGGGCAGAGCCTTTGGCCGCCTGCCCCTGCGAAAGCAGCGGCCGGAAGCCCTCCTGCCCTCAGGCCGCCGCGCGCATTTCCAGCCGGCCCCAGATCTCCGTCAGCGCCGACACCAGCTCGCGCATCATCGCCTCGTCATGCGCAGGGCCCGGCGTGAAGCGCAGGCGTTCGGTGCCGCGCGGGACGGTCGGGTAGTTGATGGGCTGCACATAGACGCCATATTCGGCGAGCAGGATGTCGCTGATCTTCTTGGCCTTGATCGGGCAGCCGACCATCAGCGGAACGATGTGAGAGACGGTCGCCATCACCGGCAGCCCGGCATCCAGCATCAGCATTTTCAGCGTCTCCGCCGCCGCCTGCTGGCCATCTCGTTCTTCACAGCTGCCTTTCAGGTGCCGCACGCTCGCCAGTGCACCGGCCACAAGCACGGGGCTCAGCGAGGTTGTGAAGATGAAGCCGGGGGCATAGCTCCGGATGCAGTCGATGATCATCTGGTCGGCCGCCACATAGCCGCCCATCACGCCGAACGCCTTGCCCAGCGTGCCTTCGATGATGGTCAGCCGGCCTGCCGCCTCGTCGCGCTCGGAAATCCCGCCGCCCTGCGCGCCATACATGCCAACCGCATGCACCTCGTCCAGATAGGTCAGCGCGCCATACTTGTCGGCAAGGTCGCAGATTGCGTGGATCGGCGCGATGTCGCCGTCCATCGAATAGACCGATTCGAAGGCGATCAGCTTCGGCGCCTCCGGGTCGGCGTCTGCCAGCAGCTCTTCCAGGTGCGCCAGATCATTGTGCCGCCACACCTTCTTCTCGCAGCCCGATTGCCGGATCCCTGCGATCATCGAGGCGTGGTTCAGCTCGTCCGAGAAGATGATGCACCCCGGCAGCAGCTTGCCAAGCGTGCTCAGCGTCGCCTCGTTCGACACATAGCCGCTGGTGAACAGAAGCGCGGCTTCCTTGCCGTGCAGGCTCGCCAGCTCCGATTCGAGATCGACGTGATAATGGGTATTCCCGCCGATGTTGCGCGTCCCGCCCGATCCGGCGCCCACGTCGTGCAGTGCCTCTTCCATCGCGGCGATCACCTTGGGGTGCTGCCCCATGGCGAGATAATCGTTCGAGCACCACACCGTGATCGGCTTGGGCCCATTGTGCCCGGCAAAGCAGCGCGCATTGGGATAGGCGCCCCTGTTGCGCAGGATATCGATGAAAACGCGGTAGCGGCCCTCCTCGTGGAGGCGCTCGATCGCGGCCTTGAAGACTTGGCTGTAGTCGACCAACTGTCGCGCCTTTCCCGCTCCGGTTCTGCCGCGCCCTAAAGGCCCGGCGGCGGCCACGCAAGCGTAGCAATGCCGCACGGGCCGGTCTAGGAACGGCGCCGAACAGGAATAATGATAATGGGACGCGAAAATCCGCTCTCCGAACTGCGTGGCAAGCCCGTCGTCCTCCTGCTCTCGGGCGGGCTGGACAGCGCAACCTGCCTCGCGATCGCCAGCAACACCGGCGCGAAAGTGCTGGCGCTCACGATCGACTACAACCAGCGCCATCGCCGCGAGCTCGACGCCGCCGACGCGCTGGCCGCGCAGTATGGGGTCGCCCGTCACATCCGCCTGCCGCTCGATCTGCGCGGCTTCGGCGGCTCGGCACTGACGGCCGACATCGATGTGCCCAAGGGCGGAGTCGGGCCCGGCATTCCGGTCACCTATGTGCCTGCGCGCAACACCATCTTCCTCTCCGTCGCGCTCGGCTGGGCCGAAGCCATGGGCGCTGCAGACCTGCTGATCGGCGTCAATGCGCTCGATTACTCCGGCTATCCCGATTGCCGGCCAGACTTCATCGCGAGCTTCGAGGCAATGGCGAACCTCGCCACCAAGGCCGGCGTCGAGGGCACCGCCCGCTACCGGGTGCATACGCCCCTGCTTGCGCTTTCCAAGGCCGGAATCGTGCAGGCCGCCGCCGCGCAAGGCCTCGACATGGGGCTCACCTGGTCCTGCTACGATCCGACCGAGGACGGCAGGCACTGCGGCCAGTGCGACAGCTGCCGCCTCAGGCAGAAGGGCTTTGCAGAGGCCGGCGTGCCGGACCCGACAGTCTATACGGCTGCCGCATGACCTACACGGTCAAGGAACTGTTCCTCACTCTCCAGGGCGAAGGCGCGCAGACGGGCACACGCGCCGTCTTCTGCCGCTTTGCCGGCTGCAACCTGTGGACCGGCCGCGAGGCGGATCGCGCCAAGGCCATCTGCCGGTTCTGCGACACGGATTTCATCGGCACCGACGGCCAAGGCGGGGGCAAGTTCGCCGATCCCGATGCACTGGCCGACTCCGTTTCGGCCGCCTGGGGGCCGTCTCAGGTCAACCGCCTCGTCGTCTGCACAGGCGGCGAACCCCTCCTTCAGCTCGACACCCCGCTGATCGACGCCCTCCACGCCCGGGGCTTCCGCATTGCAGTGGAATCCAACGGCACCATCCCCGCCCCGCCGGGGATCGACTGGCTGTGCATCAGCCCCAAGGCCGGCGCCGCAACCGTGCAGCGCTCAGGCGACGAGCTGAAGCTGGTTTTCCCGCAACCCGCCCTGATGCCCGACGCCGTGGCGGGCTGGGATTTCGCCCACCGCTTCGTGCAACCGATGGACGGGCCGGCGCAGGCCGAGAATGTGCAGGCCGCAGTGCGCTGGTGCCTCAGGAATCCGGGCTGGCGCCTCAGCCTCCAGACCCACAAGCTGACGGGAATTCCCTGAAAGGTCCAGTCGGAACGATGATGGCGCGCCGCCCTGCGGGCGGGCATGTTCGCGACCGACGCAAAGGCGGTGGCCCTGGCAGACGTCGCAATCGCCGCCGGGCACGACACCGCCGTCGAGCCCGACCTGCGGATCTTCGTCGACCTGCCGTTCCAACATGCCGAAGACCTCGCCCTGCAGGATCGGTGCGTGGCGCTGCGTCGGCCGCTGCGCG